>Ga0214544_1012394_pt1 | contig 11125 bp, 14 predicted proteins | sample CNSS3metaG_FD_160074 | JGI IMG/M metagenome (GOLD analysis project Ga0214544, IMG submission 160074) | Root nodule microbial communities from cowpea collected in UCLA plant growth center, Los Angeles, California, USA - CNSS3 | ecosystem: Host-associated > Plants > Roots > Nodule | place: USA...
GATAACCGATGATGAATCTATTTTGAAAAAACAATGGAATCAATCTATTTTCTTTACTATTGTTTTTATCTCCTTTTATCTTTTCTATTTCTTTCTTGTTTATCTTAATCCTCTTATATTTTTATTAATTTCTTTGACTAACTCTTTTGTATAGATTTTATAAGAACTAATTTGTTAAAAAGAAATTTCGTGTTCGTTGGGAGACGACTTTAGGTTACTTTACCCTTTTTTATTTTGTTGACTACTATCTTAACAATACTGAAGTTGTTATAGATAAGTAGGTCTTAACTGATATGCTAAGTGGTAAGAAACTTATAGGGTGTAAATGGGTTTTTAAAATTAAATACATTATTGATGGGACTAAGAAAGGTATAAGGCTAGGTTAGTTACTAAGGGGTATTTTCACCTTGAAGGAGTTTTGACACTTTTTTGCCTATTGCTAAACTAAGCACTTTAAGAATTCTTCTAGCCCTTGCATTTGCCAAAAACTGGCACCTACATCAACTTGATGTTGATAATGCTTTCCTTCATGGAGAACTAAACAAAGAAGTTTATATGACACCCCACCTAGGTTGAATATATCTAAACAGGGGCAAGTTTGTCGTTTAACCAAATCCCTATATGGTCTCAAGCAAGCAAGCCGACAATGGTTTGCCAAACTATCTTCTTCTTTTATAATACTTAGATTTTTTCAGTCAAAATCTAACCATTCTATTTTTGTTTAGAAATCTAGTGATACTTTTACTACTTTACCAATTTATGTAGATGACGTGATTTTAACTGGGAATTCCATGGAAGTCATCAACAAAAGTAAGAATTTATTCCATCAAGCTTTTAGAATTAAGGACCTTGGCAAATTAAAATTTTTCATTGGCTTTGAGGTGGCTAGAACAAGGAAAGGAATTCACTTATGTCAGTGGAAGTGTGCTTTGGACATCTTAATCAAAACTTGAATGCTTAACAGCAAACCATGTCTGGCCCCTCTTATGGGTGACACTAAAGTCATTTTTGACACTAGTAAACCTACTTGCAAAACAGAATCTTATCAACGTTTAATAGGGAAGCTTCTCTATCTCACTCATTCTGGGCCTGATATTAGTTTTACTGTACATTTACTCAGCCAATTTGTGCAGGGACCAACCATACACCATCACCAAGTTGCTTAACATATCCTCAGATACATTAAGGTTGATCCAGGTCATGGTATTTTCTTCCTTGTTGTAACTGATATCCAGATTAAGGGATTCAATGACTCTAACTAGGCTACATGCCCAAAAACCGAAAGAAGCGTTACTGGTTTTGCATATTTCTAAGTGGTTCGTTGGTCTCCTGGAAGACTAAGAAGCATAGCACCATCTCTAGGTCCTCTTTAGAAGCTGAATATATGGATCTTGCAAAAACTACATGTGAGATCTAGTGGATTAGCTATATCCTCCAGGACTTACAAGTTCAAACCAATCTCCTTGTTGTGCTATGATAGTCAATCAGCAAGACACATCGCTCACAACCGCACCTTCCACGAACCTACCAAGCACATTGACATTGATTGTCATGTGGTTTGCAAAAGGATTCAACATAACTTGTTTCATCTTCTTCCGATTCGTTCAGACAATCAACTTGCTGACATTTTTACCAAGGTCCTCCACCGCACCAATTACAAAGCAAACATTTCCACGCTTGGGATGCTGAGCATTCACCATCCAGTTTGAGTTAGTTTTTGTTGGTATCACGGAGCGGAATGTTTGGCGTTTGGGCAAAAACCAAGAGGGAGGGTGAATGGGTTCTTAATAAAAATTATGCTTTCAAAATTTTCCCTTTTAATATCAAAGATCAATTAAAATTCTTTCCTTTATTTTAATAAACATAATAAAATAGAGTAGAGAAGAGAAAATTGCATAAAGTATTTATACGAGTTCGGATCAAAAGACCCTACGTCCAGTTGTTAATCTCTAAAAAATGAGATTAATTCAATCACTAAAATAAACCAAACTTACAATCAATGATAAGAAAGATTAGGGTTTAGAAAACACCTCTCTTGAATCACACAAGAGATGAAGACACCTCCCTTGAAATCCACAAGGGATGAAAACACCTTCCTTGAATCACACAAGGAATGAACACCTCCTTTGAATAACACAAAGGATGTTCGACTTCTCCTAGCAATAGTAGTAGCACTCAATCACTCAAGATCCCACTTGATGAAAGTTATCGCTCTACCCCCACTAGCTTTTTTAAAGTCTTCCCACAGAGAGTTCTCAAGTACTCAGACTTCTCTAACTTCTGTATTTTGATAATGAAAGCCTACCACTCTATTTATAGAAGCCTATTTAGAAATTAGGTTAATGTTCCTGCAGAAGAACAAATAAGATAGATTAGGCACAAGCGTCACCTTACCATGTAGCCCGCTATCTCCTGAGTTGGCCTCTTCCCGGTCGATACATGTTAGCTTGGACCTAGGAGGGGTTACCTGCAGAAGAGTCTCTGAAGCTCAAGTAAGTCAAAATTCTCCTAAAGTCAAATCAGTGATTAATGAATGCGTACCTTTAATTGCTGGGGGGTCCATGTGTATTTATAGAGCATTAATGATGTCTTATCATCCCATGGGCTAGGCCTTGACTTGGGCTCTAACTTGGGCTGTGAGTGGGCCTGGGTCCTAACCCAGACCCTTAAGGTTTATTGAACGCGGGGGCTTCCATCATACTGAGTTTATTGAAGTGGTTGGCCTAGGCTCTAATCTTATCGGATATGCTGGAGTAGTGGGTCTAGGCCAGTTACTTGCCTTGATGGCTTATGTTGGTGATATGAGGTGCAGGTTGTCCCCTTAGATGTTTAGTTTAGGTTAAAACCGGTACAGGTTAGGCTAACTCGGCCTAGGCTGGATACTTGGCTGCCTTGATATGCATATTGTTTACTTATTTGGTCGAGTTTGGCTAGGTGCGGTACATCAGTCCCCCAGCCTTGTCCGATATGAGTTGTCAGCCAAGGGTGATATGTGTTAATATGCTAGCGGAACCGGCTAGGTGTGATACACCAGTCCCCCAGCCTTTAAGTGTGGTGAACAGTGTTAAGGCTAAGAATTCGTAACTGTCAGAAGGTAGGTGAAGGGGTGTCAGTTGGTCAAATCGAAAAAGTTTTGGCGCCGTCGTTTTGAAGTGTCATATCCTTCGTAATGATGGTGTCGATTGGTCTGGGGTATCATTTTGGCGGGACGATTTTCATCGTTTGAGATCATGGACTATAAATATGGATTTGAAAACAGATGGGAGGTTACTTGTTTCATTTGCGAGAATTCTGAATCCAAAGATCTTGTGCACGTAATAATGTCCGACTAGTTCCCACTTTCGACCGACATCTTCTCGTAAAAAACAAAACCAGGTATGTCTAGTAGTGATAGCATGTCTACGTTTAGTAGTAGCGAGAGTACTGAGTCTGAGAGGAGTAAAGATAGGTTGCTTGGTGACGAGGGTACGAGTTCTATGGCTGGTACCAGTGGGATGCCAATGGAGGTTGTGAGGGAGGTTCGGGAGGATCCCCCCGAAGAGTTAGAGGAGAGCAACTGGCCGGCGAAAGGCGGCTACAGGTGAGTGGCTGGTGATGTTCGTCATCAGTCGTCTCTGTTCAGGTGGTCCCGTTTACTGAACTCTTGGTTGAATTGCACACCTGTTATCTCCAAGGGTGTCAGTAGGGGTATTGTTTCTTTGGAGAGGGTCAGCGCTATCGACCGAGTATGCCACGGGCAGGAAGGGGCTACCGAAAAGTTCTTCTACATGTACATGTCCCACTTCTTTCAACTTCATGTACGATTGCCGCTAGACGATTTTACCATGGGCGTGTTGCGGGCGTTGAATGTGGCACCCACACAGCTGCATCCGAACAGTTGGGCTTATTTGCAGGCTTTCCGCATCCTGTGCCAGTCTTTATACTTGGAGCCCACTCCTTACGCTTTTTTGTATTTCTACGATACTAGACCTCGGCGGCCGGTTACTTGGCTATCCTTGATAAGTCGCCCTAGCATCAGCAGACTGGCTGACTTCTCCCAGTCTTTCAAGCATTTCAAGGACGGGTACTTCAAAGTCGTCGTCAAGGAAGGGGGTAAATCTCATTTTTTGAATGCGGATGGGAGTACCAAGTTTCCCTTTAGCTGGACCAACAATCCTTCTCGATATAAAGACATGGGAGTGGAGGAGTTGTCGGTTGGTGATAAGGAGGTGGTGGGGATGTTGTTGAAGTTTGTGGATAAGTTGCCCACTAAGGGCCTAGTTAGGGTTTATAATTCGGTGCATCCGATAATAGATATTGAAGGTATCTGCTTATTACTTAAGTTGTGTTAATAATGCTAAGTTGTTTTGATCTGAGTCGTGATATGTTATTACAGGGCATATGGCGCAATCTGGCAAGAAGAATCTGGCGCTCTTTCAATCATTGAGGAAAGAAATGGCCGCTAAGGCCAAGGCGGATGGGAAAGCTGATGTTCCCAACCTGCAAGAATCGGTGGTGGAGGTGCACGTACATGGCGGGACGAAAAGGAAGGCTGAGCTTCCGCCTCGACCCGGGAAGGGCAAAGATGTGAAGAAGATAAGGGCAGCTATTCTTGGAACGGCTAGCGGGGCGGGGTTGGCTAGTGGGGAGAAGGGGCCTGAAGGCGAGTTAATCGAGTTGCCAGAGATATCCGTTAGGAAGGATATCTCGATCGACCTCCCGGATACCGTTGTTAACTCTATCGATAATATGGACGTGGACCATATTGTGAGAACCATGGTAGAGTTTGGGAGCAAGGCCTTAGTCCTGAGGCGGCGTGTACGGTTTCTTTACAGAAGGGAAGTAAAGGAGGTTGGGGAGTTGCAGGGTAAGGTGGATAAGCTGGAGGAGGAGAAGGCGGCTTTAGAAAAGGAGAAAAAAGGCTGGTAAGCGGAGAGGAAAAGGCTGGCAACATGGAAGGTGCGTTGCTTGGATTCTGAGGATAAACTGAACAAGCGTATAGGGGAGTTGGAGGAAGACTATGAGGACCTGAAGGATAAGTATGATGGGGCTGTTGGGGAACTTGATGATTTGAAGAACAACGTCATCCAGGAGCATATCAATGGTTTTGAGAAGGGGTTGCGGTAGGCGGCCTTCTTCCATCCAGATGTAGACGTCTCGAATTCAAGGTTCGATGTAGATAAGGACATAGTTGATGGAAAGTTGATGAGGGAGAATGAGGGGGATGCTGAGGAGGTGGAGGAGAAGACGACAGAGGGAGAGAGGAAAGCGGATGAGGCTGCAGAGGTGGCCCATGATTTAGTAGAGTACGACATTGATTTTTTAAATTTGTAAAAGTATTATTGAGCCTATGTCTGTATTATCTGGTACAATATGTTCGTTGCGTTGGTACATTTATTTGCGTTCATGCTTAATGCGATTAGTTTCTGTATGTTATCGAATTTTGACGATTTGTGGTGTATGTTATGTACGGCGTAAGCGATTGTATGTTTAAGGGTGTTCGACCCGGGCCGCTAACTTGGGGTAAGGGTGGGGAACTTAAACGAATTGACCATGAGTAAAGGGTGTTCGACCCAGACCGCTTACTTGGGGTAAGGGTGGGGAACTTAAACGAATTAACCAAAAGTAAAGGGTGTTCGACCCAGGCCGCTTCTTTGGGGTAAGGGTGGGGAACTTAAACGAATGAACCAGAAGTAAAGGGTGTTCGACCCAGGCCGCTTACTTGGGGTAAGGGTGGGGAACTTAAACGAATGGACCATGAGTAAAGGGTGTTCGACCCAGACCGCTTACTTGGGGTAAGGGTGGGGAACTTAAACAAATTAACCAAAAGTAAAGGGTGTTCGACCCAGGCCGCTTACTCGGGGTAAGGGTGGGGAACTTAAACGAATGCACCATGAGTAAAGGGTGTTCGACCTAGACCGCTTACTTGGGGTAAGGGTGGGAAACTTAAACGAATTAACCAAAAGTAAAGGGTGTTCGACCCAGGCCGCTTACTCGGGATAAGGGTAGGGAACTTAAACGAATGGATCATGAGTAAAGGGTGTTCGACCCAGACCGCTTACTTGGGGTAAGGGTGGGGAACTTAAACGAATTAACCAAAAGTAAAGGGTGTTCGACCCAGGCCGCTTACTTGGGGTAAGGGTGGGGAACTTAAACGAATTAACCAAAAGTAAAGATATAGAGTCATAAAGTAGGGAACCCTTCTTTTTATTTATTGAATAGGGGTGCCTCGTTAAAACCTCCTTGGCCAAAACCCTCCTTAGGGAAAAAAGACCAAAGTGAGGAAAAAGAGTACACTCGGGGTTACAAGTATTGGGTTCGATTACAATATACATTTAGCTGAAGTAAAACTTGAGGTGGGATACATTCCATGTGTTGGGAATCTCTTCCCCAAATAACTGCTCTAGGCGATAAGCTCCTCCTCCTGCATCTTCTCGTATACGGTACGGGCCGTCCCAATTGGCAGAGAACTTGCCATCCTTCTTTCTAGCACTGCTGGCCATTCTCCATACTAGGTCCCCGACTACAAATGATCGTGGGTGTAGATTTGCATTATATTTCCTAGCAGCTCGTTGTTTGGCAGCTAGATTGCGTATTTGGGCTTTTTCTCTGAGTTCGGGTAGGAGGTCGGGATGTAAGGCCATGTTTTGGTGGTTGTGGGTTGGGTCGTATAGTTCTCAGCGTAGGGATGGTTCGCCAATTTCTACTGGTATCATGGCGTCTGCGCCGTAGACTAAGCTGAATGGGGATTCGTTTGTTGATGATTGAGCGGTGCATCTGTAAGCCAATAGTACTTCTATTAACTCTTCAGGCCATCGGCCTTTGGCGGTATCCAACCTCTTGCGCAGCTCTACGAGAATAACTTTGTTTGTTGCCTCTGCTTGCCCATTGGTTTGTGGATGTTCTACAGAGCTTGTGATGTGTTTGATGCCTAGGCCAGTGTAGAATTTGGCTAACTCCTTGTCAATAAATTGTCGGCCATTGTCTGTTATAATGGTATGTGGTACACCATATCTGCATATAATGTCCTTCCACACGAACTGCTGGACTTACTGGACCGTGATGGTGGTTAGCGGCTTGGCCTCGATCCATTTGGTAAAATAATCAACGGCTACGATTAAGAATTTTACTTGCCCCTTGCTGGGTGAGAAGGGGCTGAGGATGTCCATTCCCCACTTAGCGAATGGCCATGGGGACAGTATGTGGTGTAGTTGTTCCTGTTTCTGATGAATAAGGTTGTCGTGCTTCTAGCATGGCTTGCACTTCCTGACATGATCCTGACAGTCTACTTCTGTAGTGGGCCAGAAGTATCTGGCTCTGAGAACTCTTGTAGCCATGGTGCGTGCGCCTGAATGATAACCACAAATTCCTTCGTGTAATTCTTTGATGATATATTGGGCTTGCTCTACCATGACACATTTAAGTAGGGGTTGGCCGTATCCGCGTTTGTAGAGGTCATCGCCTACCATAGTGTACCTGGCGGCTTTAGCCAGCCATGTTTTGTCTGCGTCGAGGGGGGGGGTTGCCGGTTTTGAGGTATTAAATGTAGGGGGTGGTCCAGTCTTGGGTTTGGGAGGGGGTGACGTTGCTTACTGGGGTGTGGGTTAATGTTTGGCAAGTGTGTGTGATGGAAGGTGTGGAGAGTGTTTGTTGTAGTAGGGATCAATTACGGTTTCTGAGTTTGGTGTTAGCCAATTTGGAAAGGATGTCGGCTCTAACGTTGTTGGTTCTCGGGATGTGTTCGACACGGACTTGTTCGAAAGCGGATTGAATAATCGCACGGACCAGATGGTAATACTGTAGGAGGATGGGGTCTTTGATTTGGAATTCATCATTTAGATGACCTATGGTGAGTTTGGAGTCGGTTTTGCACGTTAACTTCTTGACGCCGACTTCACGAGCTAGGGAAAGGCCGGCGAGGATGGCTTCGTACTCGGCTTGGTTATTTGACGTTTTGAAAGCAAAGTGAAGGGATTTCTCGATGAGGATGTCGTTGGGGCCTTCTAAGACGATGCCAGCGCCGGCACCCCTTGGGTTTGAGGAGCCATCTACATGAAGCGTCCACTGGTCCTCAACGGGTGTTTTTTGTAGGTCGTTGACGAAGTCTAAGAGACACTGGGCTTTGATGGGGCCGTGGGGTTCATAGCAGATGTTGAATTCAGATAGTTCCACGGCCCATGATGACATGCGTCCGGCTAGATCCGACTTTTGTAATATTTTTTGGATTGGGTAGTCGGTCTTCACGGTTATGGTGTGGTTTTGGAAATATGGGCGGAGGCGGCGTGCTGCGTGGACCAAGGATAGGGCTAGTTTTTCTACCATCTGATACCTGGTTTCAGGATCTTGAAGTGTTCTGCTCACAAAATACACAGGATGTTGTGTGCCTTCTACTTCTTGAACAAGCGCTGCGCTGACGGTATAGTCGGTGGCCGTGATATATACCAGCAAGGGTTGGCTGGTGTCTGGTTTGTGGAGGATAGGGGGTGAGGTTAGGGTTGTTTTAAGTTTTTGGAAGATCTGTTCACAATCATCAGTCCACGTGAACCGGGCGGATTTCTTTAGGAGTTGGATTATGGGTTGAGTTTGTTCAGCTAGTTTGGGTAGGAAGTGAGAGATGGCTGTGAGGCGGCCGATGAGGCGTTGGACTTCTTTTACGGTAGTGAGGCTGCGCATTTCGATGATAGCCTTGCATGTTTCAGGGTTAGCCTCTATGCCGCGTTGGGTTAGCATGAAACCAAGGAATTTACCCCGGTCGACGCCAAATACGCATTTGTCGGGATTTAGGCGGAGGTTATATTGGCGCAGCGCGGAGAACACTGCCGCCAGGTCTTCAGCGTGTTGATGATGGCTTAGGGACTTGACAACCATGTCATCGACGTAGACTTCGACACAATGCCCTGTTAGATGGCTGAAGACTTTGTCCATTAGTCGCTGGTAAGTTGCCCCGGCGTTTTTGAGGCCAAAGGGCATGACCCTATAGAAGTAGTTGGCATCGTCTGTGATGAAGGCGGTCTTGTGCATATCTGCTGTGGCCATGGGGATTTGGTTATAACCTGAATATGCATCTAAAAAGCTAAGCACCTTGTTTCCTGCCGCGCCGTCTACGAGTCGATCGATGTTGGGTAAGGGGTAGGCGTCGCGAGGGCAAGCCTTATTCAAGTCTGTGTAGTCTACGCACATCCGCCATTTGCCATTGGCTTTCTTTACCAAGACAACGTTAGAAAGCCAAGTGGTGTATTGAGCTTCTTCTATAAATCCTGCGCTCAGTAACTTGTCGGCCTCCACCTTGGCCGCTTGTCGGCGTTCTTCCCCAAGCTTGCGCTTTTTCTGGGATACGTAGCGGGCTTCTTTATATATGGACAGCTTGTGGGATGCCACCTGGGGGTCTACTCTAGGGAGGTCGGTGGCCGACCAGGTGAAAAGATCTGTGTTGTTGATGAGGATGGGTGTGATTGTGGCACGCTCATCAGAGTTTAAACCGATGCCTAAGTTAATGGAGTGGCCATTGGGGAGCTCCAGAGGAGTGGTGTCCTCGACTGGTTCAAGGCGGACATCCCGGCCTATTCTAGGGTCAAGGTCCTCGCCGGATAGGGCTATGCGGGAACTAGGGGGTCGTTCGATATGGTTGGTTTGTTGGATTGGAGTTGTGGTCGTAAGCTTGCCATGTAGCACTCGTGTGCCAAACGCTGGTCACAGTGTATGGTCAGGATGTCGCCGGATGGGGCAGGGAACTCCATGGCCAAGTGAGGGGTAGAGATGACTGCGCCAAGTGTATTGAGGGAAGGACGGCCCAGGAATATGTTGTAAGATGTTGGCGCATCGACTATAAGGAAGCGGATTGGGATGGCTTTGGTTTGGGTTCCTTCCCGAAAGACAGTGTGGAGGTCTATGTAGCCCCGGGTGGATACTTGTTCGCTGGAAAAGCCGTATATGGGCTCATCATATGGGATCATGGCGGTGTCAGGAAGTTGTAATTTTTGGTAGGTGGCCCAGTAGAGGATGTCAACTAAGCTGCCTTGATCCACAAGGACTTTCTTAACAGCATAATTTTCGATTTCAATGGTGATGACCATGGGGTCATCCTGTTGGTGGTCGAGGCCGTGGAAGTCGTCATCTGTGAGTACGATGGGGGGCATACGGCGTCTGTGGTGGGAATGGGTGATATGGTTGATGGATTGTATATGGCAGAGGTGTCTCTTTCTGGCAGATGAGGTGGAGCCTCCACTTGCGAAGCCACTAGAGATGGTGTTAATGGTGCCTCGTAAGGGGGGGTCGGCAGGGGTGATGTCGGTGCGGGCGGGCTCTGGCTGTTGATTGTTGGGTTGGGTGGGGTGGCTATTGTGATGGGCGTCGTTTGGTTGGCGTCTGTGGTCAGGTCGCGGGGGGTGGCGGGATCGAGAGGAGGAGGAATGGTCATCCTTACGAATGAAGCGGCGAAAGTGGCCAGCATGGACCAATTCTTCTATTTTATCCTAGAGTGCTTTGCATTCTTCCGTAGTGTGACCATGGTTGCGATGGTCCCGACAATATTTGGTCATGTCGGCGTTGGGAGGTGTGGTTGTCTTGCGTGGTGGGGGGAGAAGATCAACTTGGAGGGCTTCGTCTAGAATGCGGGAGCGGGCTACTGTGAGGGGGGCGTATCTGGTGAAGCGAGGTTGGCGGGGTTCACGTGGACGGGTATCAGGGCGTGGGTGAGGTTGTGGGGTGGGGTTGGGGGTGGGGTTGGAGGTGTTGGCGGCGTAGTCGTTACAGAATTTGGTGTGAAGGGTTTGCATTTCCTCCATGCGGACGTAGTCGGCTGCACGTAGCTTGAGTTCGTGCATGGAGGTAGATGTTGTTGGCGAATTGGCCAGGTTGTAGGGTAAGAGTCATATATTGGAGAATCATCTCCTGGTTGAGGTGCGGTGTACGAAGGGCGGCTTTACTAAAGCGATCGATGAACGCTCTGAGTGGTTCATTGGGTTCCTGTCTGATACCCAGTAGGGATATGGTGGTGGTTTGATGTGTGCGGCTTCCAGCGAAATGGGTGGAAAACATGTGGGAGAGGATGTCGAAACTATCGATTGAGTAGGGCGGGAGAGTGGTGAACCATTCTAGGGCAGGGCCTTTGAGGGTGGTGGGGAAAGCTTTGCAAAAGACTGTGTCT
>Ga0214544_1012396_pt1 | contig 11124 bp, 4 predicted proteins | sample CNSS3metaG_FD_160074 | JGI IMG/M metagenome (GOLD analysis project Ga0214544, IMG submission 160074) | Root nodule microbial communities from cowpea collected in UCLA plant growth center, Los Angeles, California, USA - CNSS3 | ecosystem: Host-associated > Plants > Roots > Nodule | place: USA...
GGGAATTCAAACTAAAGTAATGCAAAACAAAGATAAAGGTGATGGAATAGAAGACTCCCCTCTAGACATGCTTCTAGTGATCCTTCTTGATGGAGCTTCTAAGGAGGTGGTCATGCCTTCATCAAACCGACACTGTGAATAAATTAAACAACGTAGTGGGCTCTTCAATTGAAAAGTATTGTCATGAGTGAGTGGAATACTGGGGATGGAATAGTTCTTCTAAAAATTATACAAAAAGGATTAGGCAAATAAAATAAAAATAATAAAATGTAGAAATATAGAAAATTTAAATTAAATAAAAATAAAATAAGGAAACAAATTTAAAAAGATAAAAAGACTTAAACAATTAAAGCAAGAAATCTTTTAGAGTAATCATAGTAAATTTAATTATTATTATGCCTAATTACGTCTATTCCTTTACCTCTTTTATCAAATAAAAAGTTAATTAACCAAAGTAAATTCCTTTTTAATTTTTGTTAAAGTTTCCATATTTAATCAAATTACATTCTCAATTATCATTTAGCTTGATTATACACATTTTTTTCCTTTGTACATTTATGTTAAAATGGTGTATTGTCAATTCGAGTGAATCAAACAAATTTGATGTCTCATATTTTATTACTTCTGCTCCTTTTCAATATTTTTATTTTTATTTTTTTCACATAAGAATGTTTAACTTACAATTTCAAATGTTCAATCTCGTAAACCTTCATTTAATTTGTAATATAGAAAACTTATCTTCTTTAGTACTTTTTATCCTTAATTTGTATTTTATAGTTGACGAACTTTTGTTTTGCTAAAACAGTTTTCATTATCTCTCAATATTTAAACTCCTTTGATATATGAAAAGTGTTCTAAGATCTCCAAGGTACTTTGTATCTTATCATAACCTTAATTATACATTTCTTTTTCGTTGTATGATTTTGTTCAATGGTGTATCAAATCATTCTAGGTAGCACATTTGATCCTTTATTCTTCTTTGTAATATTTTTATTTGTTTTTTTATTATTTTTATCATGTAGAATACTATTTTGATAATTTTTTATATAATTATTTTTATTTTTTAAGCCATTCTAAAAAGTGTAATTTTACTACTACATTTGTATAAAGTGTAACACCCCATCTAGATGATACTAAGATACTTAGTAGAATTCATGAATTTCAAAATCTTTTATTTCGCAACTCTGGTACCATTGTTCAATATTAACGGAAAATCGAAACTTTCATTTATTCATCTAAACACTGAAGAGTAACATCCAAAATTTCATCACTAAATCAAAGTGTACATTACTTCAAAATAATCCTCGTCTAAAACAAGTGCAAATACATAACAACTTTTTTCTCCAAATAAAAGCCAACAGCATATACCATATGGAATAACATTTGTAATGATATCTGCTCTCATATGTTGACGCACATATACAATCATCGTAGTCAAACACACACGCAATTGAGAGCTAACAAAAAGATCAAATATCATCACCAATTATATATGTCAATAATAATGTAACAACTCACTGAAACCTTTCATAACCTTAGTCTCTCACAACACCATTGAATTTCATCGGTTGTCTCACAACACCATTCAATTTGATCAGTTGTCTCACAAAACCATTCACAAAGCTTGTTATCTCCCACAATAGTTCAAAACACATTTTCATAACCCTAGTATCTCACAACATCATTCAATTTAATCGGTTGTCTCACACAACCATTCACAAAGCTTGTTGTCTCAAACAACAGCTCCAAACATATCATCAGAACAAATAACACAATCACCCTTGATCTTAGCATCAGGAACAAGGTTTCTATTATAACTCTCGCACGCAGCTTATAAACAACTGCTCATGGTGGAGCTCCTTAGACGTGGGACAGAAGGAAAAGCTCCATGAGAGTGTAGCGGAGTGGAGTGAAATCAAGATTGAAGGCCCTTGCTGTAACATCTCGTTTGGATATTACTAATTTTGATAATAAAATAAAAGAATAATAAATAGTTTCATTTAATAATACCTCATTTCCCAAAACGCCAAAAATTTAAAACTTTATTAGATTAATAAAGTATCTGAAATCCATAATTACAAAATCTGGAAGTCTTATCAAAATAGGCCATGAGCCTTTACAATTTATTACAATCCAAAGATATAAAACATAAACATGAAAATCCCATGATATCCCCGCTCCGCGGCTAAGCCTCACCAGCACCACCTGCATCAACAACATATGCTCACGTGTACCGCGTACACGATCATCACCACACACAAGCAGATAGGGTGAGCTTAACAATTAAAGCATATAAGAATTGCATACACATATACAGCAGATCAATAAAACATCACAATCATTCCAAAGGGCTTCCATTCTTTCAATTCATACCGCCTGGCCACAACTAGGTTATTCGTGTTCTACATTTTCTAGTGATTACTTCAAGATGACTTGTTATCAAACCTATCGGCCATAACCGATAGAGCACATGCGGGAAACCATGCTACGGATCACACACCGTAACGTCAGGTGGAGTTCCCAAATACGAACATAGTTCGTAACATCCCAAGACTACCGGACTCGCCAGCTAATCACTAAGGAGGGCAATCCATTTGGTCCCATCTGTACTGGCCACAACCAGCACACTCACACCGGCAACACTCGCCAACCTGAGCTCAACTCAAGGGTTCCTCGTGTTCATCCGCCATCCCGAGCTCAACTCGAGGGATGCCATTCCGAGCTCAACTCGAGGAATGCTACGTGCTTAACCCCTATCCCAAGCTCAACTCAAGGGATACGTTCCGAGCTCAACTCAAGGAACACCAGCAATCCCACCTTTGAAGTACCACCAGAAGCCTTGTAGATCACGCTTTCTGAAATCCACCTCCCAAGGCTGCAGCAGTCAAATCGTCTAGCGGGGGACATATACCGCTAGGTGCTACGAGCTTCTAGACTGCCTAGCGGGGGACACGTATCGCCAAGCGCCAAGCACCTCAGAACTCTCAAACACAACAGCCACCGCCTGGTGGGACAACCCACATCGCCAGGCGCCAGTGCTCCAGAAACCCATTGTTTGTGTCTCTATTGCCTAACGGGTTGACCCTCGTCGCCAGGCGCAACGAACTCCCAGTCCCTTCTGTACTGACGCTATCACCTAGCGGAGCCTAGCTCGCCGCCAGGCGACATACCAGTAGTTGCCCAGTACTGGTTTCTATCTTACATCCTACAGACCTTTACTTATACATTTTTACTTATGCCATTCATTAAACCTCAATCACTTGATTTCCCTTTCCTATAGCCTCAATTCCCTTAATATTATCTTCTTGCCAATATCCATATGCCCATAAAATTTCAAGTCTCATCATAAAGCTAAGTGGATATCATTACTTTAAAGGACTCACCCACCTACCAACCCATGCAACTTCTACTAATTCATGGCTAATTCCTGCACTCCCTGACAGTATTACACTCAGTCCCTCCAAGGCCCCATTACGGTTTTGTACCCTGTTTTATCATTTGGTTTGCCAAACATTCCCCATACACCAATTTACCAAGTTACATTAAGTCAACCTTCCATGGCTAACTAAACATGTGATGATTTGTATTAACACTGCACTGTATTATAATTCAGTAAATCATACCCTTAAATTTACCTATTGTTAACTCATTCTTTAATTCTCATTACATTCCCTCAATCAAGTTACTCCTGCAATTCCCGTAATATTTCAAATCAATCATTTTCACTAGTTTATCAACCCCATTACATGCCAAAATTTACCCCAACATCCAACACAAACCCAACATACCAAAAATCTCCAGAATGCTTCTGGGTGCTACGTTGTCGCTTGGCGGCACGCTATAGCCAGCAAGGCGGTGCATCAGTCCTAGGAAAAATCCCAGGTTCTGTTACAGCTACTAACAACTTCCTTCATTCCCCTTTTCTTATCACATTGTCCAATCTTCCTTGTTTCCAACAATAACTCAATAACGAAGCTACGATAGCCAACTCTGTCTATTTTTCAGCACAATTTCATTACCTGATTTCCTTTAAGATACATAAATCATAATAACCACCATTCTGCCAAACCTTAGAACCTTCACTGTTCCATTCAATTGAGCAATCATTTAGACGAATTTGAAGGAATTTATACCTCCAATCATACCTTAACAATAACAATTGACTTTCCCTCCGAACCAAATCACCCCAAAATGCAAAAACACCCAAATTGAGTTGAATTTGACTCGCGTCGCCTGGCGGTTATTCATCACCGCCAGGCAGTTTATCAAGAAACCTAGAAAACTAGTTAAACTAGCATTATGTCGTCTAGCCGTAAGCTCCCGACCGCCAGGCGGTTCCTCTGTAGGAACCCAAAATAAGTGAAAAACGCATGTGCCGCCTAGCGGCTATGAACAGCCTGCCAGGCGGTTTTTGGAAAATACCAGAAACTAAAAAAAATGCACCCAGAATGATGGACATGCATACAATTCATACCAATAATTATATAGTTCATGCTCATACATAATAATTAACGCGTAAACTCCCCTAACCTAGCTTCCTTGCTAAAAGTTTGAGAATTCCCAATGTTCTTCTTTGCTCACCCATAGTCCTCTTAGTCCTCCCTTCAGTCAGCCTTAATTATGCACTCAAACCTCACCACTCTCCAATTTTCGTGTCCTATTCTCTATGTGCAATTTCAGCCTTGCAAAACCCTTCTCCTAACCTAATTTATGGCCTTTTAAAGATGCCTTACCATTAGGTAATTACCAAAAACGAATTTAAGTTCTTAATGGTAATGTTTATTATCATTCATTACTCCTTTATGGTATGTTTTTCAGCCTTTTCTAGGCTTCCAGGTTGTCTATTCATCTAGGTTTTCCATCAACTTTTCATATTCAAGCCAAAGCCAAAAATACCATAAATAAAGTTTAATTTGGGTTCTCCAGGGTTTGAATCCATAACCACACCAATGTCAAGTCAATGCTAAACCATCATGCTCATTCATGTTTCATACTAACTAATACAATTCAAGCATTATATCATGAGAATGTGATTAATCATATGAGTAAAACAATAATAATTAAATAACACATAAATGGCATACAAAGGACTCGAACTCAAGTCCTCTCACACAATCAAAGTACTCTCAACCATTTAAGCTAGTACTTTTCCACATCATACCAATCAGAATTTAATGCCATAAAGGCTTCTACTACTCGCATTTATTAATTAATTATTTATTTAATTAATTAAATTCCGCAGGTCTTACACTTGCGACAATGGAATGGTTTGGTGAAGGTAGAAGGCTAGAATAGAGTTCTATTCTAGAGGAAGCTGGCTATGGGAAACAAGTAGAATCCTAGTTATGGCTCTCAATAAGGCAAATGTATGGAGTGTTCTCAATATCAAGACATTCACCATTTAATCAAGACTAATCGGATACAAGTGTAGGAGTCTCCCATTTATAGTAGAGAGATCTTCCTCAAATGCAATGCAAATGTGTGTAGAAATGGAATGAAGATGCATGGACTAGGCAAGATGCATGCCTCCTTGATCCGTGGATCATGGATCGTGTGACATATGGCAAATAATTCTTCTTATGCCTTTCCACTATGTGAAAAATGTCAGAAAGGTGTACTCCAAGTAGCTCCCAGCTAAGCTTACAAAGTGGGCTTAGATTGGCCCAATTTGGAACCTAGAAACAATGTACTTTGGCCATTTATTTTGGAAAGCAACTCCTAACATTTGGCCCAATTGAAACATTATGCTATTAATTTACATGAAGCCCAAAATATTTTGATATCTTCTTTAGCCCAAGAGAATAGTATGTGAAGCCCATGCACTTATTGGGCTCTTGTTGGTCTAGGCCCTCTAGTAAGTGGGCCTCTTAATGGGCTTAGGCCTTGATTTGGAATTGGGCCTTAGAATGGGCTTGGGTCGGATCCATCATCACACCATTAGTAAGTGGACCTCTTTCTTAGTTGTCTAATACAGATTCATTTCTAGCAAGAGACTTACTTGTCTAGTAGAGTGATTATTTTGTTATCATTAAAACCTTATTAGTTAACGAGACTCGTCTACTTTAACAACATTTTGGTGCCCAATGTAGAATAGGTAAAGTTGGTCCTGCATCACATTTTTCTTTTTATATAGGGTGTAACATTCTCTTAAGGAAGAAAGACAACTAGGAGAACAATGTCAAGAGTTGAAGCAAATTCAATGCTTCAATAATAAACAAATATATTTTCTATTAAGAATATTTTTATTTCTTTTTAATTTAATAAGGATATAGAAATTGAGAAACACATATCTTTTACTTCTATTATTTATGAGGACATTTTTCCTCTTGATTTACTTGTGTATAAATAATGTATTTTTGTTATGAAATTAATGGATGTCCATTGACTTGCTAACAATTACTAATGATTGATTACTACTGATGTTATTTAAATTTTTGCAATAACTATTGTAACCATTTGGTTATATCCTTTGGGTTGCCTTTTGTATCTATAAATAAGAACTTTTCCTCTTGGTAATTATACCCAGAAATATTGATCTTCATTCTCTCTTCTTCCTTTTCTTATTCTCTCTATTATTAGCTTTATTTTATAACATGTTATCAGCAAGAGGTACTAATCAACTAAACTAGCATAAGGTTCTAATCAACTGAGCCAACATGAGGTTCTAATCAACTAAGCTAGGTTTTATTTACTTTTCTATGAGTTTGTTTTTATGGTGTGTGAATACATCGTAAAAGTTATCTACAACAGAGCTACTACAGTTGGTGGTTTGATTCCAGATGAAATTTATCACAAGATAAGTTTTTCAAGTGAAATTTAACTTTCGTCTTAAATTTTGATTGATACTTATGTAAATAATTTAAAAATAAAAGATAAATTAAATAATAACAAAGCATATGTTAAAACTACGAGAGAAATAAAGATGCAATTTAGATGCAATACGTCTTAGTGATGCCATTAAAGAAAGAAATAAAGCATTTGAGCAACTAATTGCTCCTACAACAATATCGTCAAAAAGGGATTTCACAAAAGCTTTTGATGAACTATCACGACATCACCCAATTGGTTCTATTTCATTCCCATAAGTGAACACAACAATATCTCTAATTCATTTTTTCATGGTCGTAGTTGTGACCTTGGTCGTAGTTGTGGTCGTGCTAGTCATCATGATTGTGGACATGGTCATAAAGGAAATTTCAAAAAGACATTTTATCACCAGAAGTAGAACAATAATGTGAAAAAGGGAAAAGAAAAATGTGAAAATAAGGAAAATAAGATGAAAATATAAGTTATCATTGCAGTGGTAAATGTCATTTAAGTTGTACTTGTCGTACACTAAAGCATCTTAAAGAATAAGGAGAAGAACATAAAAACACATTTTGTTTATGAAGATGGGGATTTTGATTATGACCATATGGAGGTCGCTCATCTTGATATTGTTATTTTCTTTGTTAAACTAGATGGAAGCATTGATCATCTCATTCATGATGGGGGTGTTGAGAAATAGATTTTCACATATTATGTTCTTAATTTTAAGACAATCTAACTTAGCAAGTGTTAAATTATAGATGGATAACAATATTATACATTATATATAAAACCACTTTCGAGATGCCACATATAATTTTAAAAATTTCCAAGACTTCCAAAAGAAACTCATATAGCATCCTATTTAGATAGGAATTTTCACAAGTATTTTGCCTCAAAACCTTTTACCAAAATATTCATTTCAATAAAATTTTATTCAGCAAAACTAAAGCACCGTTAAAGTCTGCACAAAACCATTTCCATCATAAGTCATTAAATAAAATTATTACAAACCCTTATAAAAGAAAATAACTTTCAAGGTAGTCAACTATTACATTATAGTCTAAAGACAAGTCCAAATCACTTTTAAGTAAAACACTCTAGTCTTCTCCACGAGCTCCTCACAACTATGCATCTCCACTAGCATCTACATCAATATCTACTCTCGTATAACACATGTTATACGATAATCACAGGTGCAAACCACAAACACAAACATGCATGGGTGAGCTAACCATGTAACACATCACATAACAATACTTCTATCAACCTACAACTCACCTAGCATTATCACAAAATATATTCATTACTTCAACCAAGATAACAAACCATCACATGTTGCCAAACTATAACATGTAATCATCAACATATTACCATCAAGTAATATCAACGGTATGACATTTTCTCAACCATTCACTCTATCATTCCTATGCAATGGCGCCTCTTTACAAAAGTTCCTTCCACTGCTTTTCATAGACTTAAAAGCAGCAACTCCACCCACTCAATAAAGCCTTGGGTAGGAGAGCTCTTGCTAAGCTCATACCAAAGATTTATGCCAGAACGAAACCCTTTTTGCCTGACTCGAAAAAGCCCTCTAGATAAAAGAACCATCTCGCGTGACATATATCTCCAACTATAAACCTCCAAATGCATATCACACCAGTTAAACTGAAGAACATGTTACCAAACAACTGTTAGAGTTTCAATTAAATCCAATAATTAATGAATTAGAAAACTAAACTTTTTCATAAACTATGCAAGCCAGAAAAATCTAGTGGTGCCCAACACCCTGAATTTGGTGCCTAGTGCCTAACATCCCAAGACTTACCATCTAGCGATAGTGCCCTAGTGCCTAATGTCCCATTTTGCAGAAAAACACGAAAAATAGGGTTTTTCATGAACAAGGCACATGTTTCCCATATTGGTTCACAAGATTGGACTTCGTCATCTTAATGATGTAAGTTTACATGAGGAGGAGAAATAAAAGACGTGATGAATAATATTATATTGAAGAATAAAGAATGATGTACTTTTTTTCCTTCACTAGGTTCTAATTCCAAAGGATTTAGGATTTTTCTTTATAAGGTTTTAACGAGATACATTATCTGATCAATGCACATCCAAGGGGAGTCTGATGAAATCAATGGATGCTCATTGACTTGCTAACAATTACTCATGATTAATTACTATTGATGTTATTTAAATTATTTACATTAACAGTTGTAACCTTTGGGTTATGTGTCATCTGAGTTGTCTTTTGTATCTATAAATATATACTTGTTCCGATCAAGAAAGGTGTAGAATAACCTTAGACCGAAGACAAAAAAGAAAGAAGTATTTTCACCCTAGCTAATGATTCACTTAGGCTAAAATAATTTTGTCCCTTAATCGTGGGAGTAACATTCTTATATATAGGTAAGTCAGGTACAATATTTATAGATACACATAATCAAATATTTTCAAATAATGTAGTCAAAAGATAATTAGTAAATAACAACAATAATATCTCCTAATTTGGTTTATATTCATCCAATATAAATGAGATTTACTCCAAGATTCTCTTTTATATTCTCCAATATCCTCCTCTCAATTTTAACCTCCTACAAAGAGGTCGTTTTTGGAATGATATTTTCACAAATGTTTGAACCATCAACAAACTACCTCAATGGCATCAGTCCTATGGAGACATTCATCTATATCTTTACTTATCATTACTCTAGTATCGACTTTATGGTGACATCACTCTATATCTCTGTTCATCATTATTCTGGTGTCGATTTTATGGCGACATTACTCTACATCTCTACTCATCATTACTCTGGTGTTGACTTTATGGCGACATTAATCTGCATATTTGCTCATCACTACTCTTAACAACCCCTAACAACATCAGTCCCTAGGAAATCACCTCGGCAAAACCTCGACGTACTTGTCATGAAGAGGTACAATACTAATTGAAGATAGAATAATTATAATTTTTTATATTCTCTATTTGCAAGAAATATAAAATAATTGCACGGCGTCATACAGTCATTCGCATTACACCATGTTTTATTCAATTGAAAAGAACATTTATGGTCTTTAATGGGCATTGATGAAGATGTCAATTTTTCAACGGTTAGTTCTACCTAATTTTCTTCTCGTACAACAGTCCTTTTATTAAAATTGAAAATGATTGTCGTTAGTGGTGATAGATGAACAGCATCGAATTGAAGAAGTGGCTGGCCTATATAAAGCAACTTCTGCGACAACATAATGCCAACATTTTACTTTATTCTGGAACTGTTCGTTACTCTTAAGTAGCCATGAGTCTCAGCAATTTCTTCTTTAGTTCTTTCTTAATTCAAACTCTTTAGTCTATTATATTCTCTTAACTTTCTAAAGACTTGATTGGTCCGTTTACAAAGGGGGAAAAAATGTGGGTTCTATGTCTTGCAACATTGATTGTTATAAGCATTACACATTGGGTTTATAGATGGAGAAACCCCAGTTGCAATGGAAAACTCCCACCTGGTTCATTGGGTTTTCCCCTTCTTGGTGAATCCCTTCAGTTCTTCACCCCGTACACTTCTTCTGATATTAATCCATTCATAAAGCAGAGAATGAACAGGTATATATATGCAAGCTTTTCCTTTCTCATGAGAAATTGTAACTTAAAACCATAACTGCTCATGCCAATTGCATCTTGACATTATTTTATGTGTGCTCTGAAAGTAAAATATAATAGTTTTACCATTATATCTTCTACCATTACGCATGGTACAATTATCAATAAGTAACCATGAAATATCCCTTTCACACTCTCCATAATATTAATATTAGAGTATAATATTTTCTCAATAAGTAACCATGAAATATCTCTTTCACTGTGATTCCATTACAAGTACATCAACTGTGATAAATTTAAATGACATAAATTTTCATATGGGATCTGCAATAAAACACTAATAGAACAAAGATTACGCTCGTTGGTTTCGTTTCTTTTAAGGTATGGACCAATCTTCAAGACCGGCTTTGCTGGACGACCAACTGTGGTGTCCACTGACCCAAAGTTTAATCACTTAATATTCCAACAAGAAGGAGAAATGTTCAAGAGCTGGTACCCAGACACACTAAACGAGATTCTTGGGAAACAAAATTTAGGTTCCCTGCATGGTGTTGTGTTCAAGTACGTTAAGAACATGGTGTTCAAAATGTTTGGTCCTGAAGGCCTCAAAAGGATGCTCTCAGAGGTTGACCAGAAAGCGTGCACAACATTGCAGCAGTGGTCATGTCAGGATGCTGTTGAGTTGATGGATGCAACAAAAAGGGTCAAAT
>Ga0214544_1012399_pt1 | contig 11121 bp, 6 predicted proteins | sample CNSS3metaG_FD_160074 | JGI IMG/M metagenome (GOLD analysis project Ga0214544, IMG submission 160074) | Root nodule microbial communities from cowpea collected in UCLA plant growth center, Los Angeles, California, USA - CNSS3 | ecosystem: Host-associated > Plants > Roots > Nodule | place: USA...
TATATTTGTTTTGTTTTTTTTTTTTTTTTACATTTACATTTACATAAATTAAGAATGAGGTTTATCCATTTATTAGTAAGATATACTTTACATTAGTATCCAATTTGTTTGTTAATTTCTTTTTTTAGTGTTATAATTTTTTATATACTTTAAATTACCATCAAAAATTAATTTTAATGAATTATGAAAATATAAATGTGCTGAAACATAATAAATAATTAAATATTAAATTAAAACACTTGATAATGACATAATTTATCTGAGAATTAATTATAATAGTGATAATTAAAAATGTTATAATATAAAGATAATGATGTTAGTTCTAAGCATCATTTTTTTTATTAAATTTGTATTTTAGTAAAAATATTATGTTAGTTATAAGTGACGTTATTTACCTCTTCAAAATGTCATTGTATTAGATAGTATAAAATGACGGTTGTTGCGGTGGTTCATCTAAAATTGTCATATTATACTTTGTGACGACAAGAATTACGACACTTTTGGAAATCGTTGGTCCAGTAAAATACGACGGTTAAAAATGACACAAAATACAAAATTAACTATCGCTATTTATATGTGTGTGTGTGTGTAATGGTGGTTTTGTATGATCTAATTTTCGATTGAATGTTAAACATGTGATTGATGAAATTCAGTGATACGAAATTGATTATAGCATGGATGCATTGGGGTTTTCTTTAATTGGGGCGGATGATGCATGGGAAAAATAGGTTTGTGTTTTACTATATGGTGTTAGAATTTTATATCTATGATAGGTTATAATATTTTAGAAGAATATTTCACAACGTACAACATATAGTAATTTATATAATATAAAAGAAAAAAAGGGAAACAAATTATCAACTTTGGTGCAGAGTATCGATTATACTAAATAGTTTGTTTTAATATATATATATATATATATATATATATATATATATATATATATATATATATATATATATATATATATATATAAAGAATGTTATAAGTGGTGTTGACTTTCCTTCTTTTGTTTTGTTGTATTTGATATTATATATGACTTGCAACTTTTGGGTATTAAGCTTCAGTAGTGACTAAACTTTTGGTATGCTGTAGTTATGGTTTTAGAATAATAGATTAGGTTTTCTTATAAAAATTAGGATGTGGTATAATTAGTAATTTTTAATATATTATATACAAGGGTAAGGGAATAGTCATAGAAAGTGATTTATAAATGGGGATTGTAGAGGTGATTTTATCAATTTGGGTTGGTATTTAATTAATTGGTTTAGTTGCATTTGACTTCTAGGGTGCGTGTTTAGAATTCTTCTTCTAAATACGACACATTTATTATTATTAGGGTTAATTATGTTTTTTATCCCTCGACTATTGCTAATTTTTGGTTTTAGTCCCTCACCTAACATTTGCACTAATTTAGTCCCTGACGTTTTGAATTGGATGGAATTAGTCCTCAATTTTAAACTCCATTAATTTCAATTGACACCTGTCAAACGGAATGGCACATCAGGATCCCGTTTTCAGTTGACTTAAATTTTTTTTCCATGTGGTTATTTTTTTGGTAACGTGTGAGGGTTTGTTCTGCGTGCCTTGCTCCACCACTGGCATTGCCACAATGGTTCCTTCTTCCTCAAAGTCTATGGCCGCCACAGACAACCACCGCAACACCCACCATTGGCACGCCTTGCCGACGTTGGCAACGAGCCTCCTCCTTCAATTTCTCTCTTTTACGCGAGGGTTTACCTCCTCTGTGCTTACTTCCGCGTGCTCTTTTCCCAACCACCACGGCCTCCACGTTAGTCAGTGTCGTCTGCCACCAATGCCCTCGTTAGAGATTTCACAACCGAAGAACACCTTTCTCTCTTTACTCATTCTCTCCTTGTGTGGTTATTGATTGTTGATAGTGAAGAGTGATGATGGGTTCATTGGTTATGGACTCTATTTTTGTGGTGTTGTGTTGTGTTGGTGTTGGAATTTTAAATGGACGATGCCTGTTGGGTTCTATTGTATGACTATGGAAATTGAAAAATAAAGAAGGGCGTTAAATAATTTCTTTTACCAACAATGTTGAATACTGGAAATTTCTGGCTTGTGAAGAGCGTGATTGCATCTTTAATTTCTTTTGTTAACGATTTTCAGTGATTTTGGAGGCTTTAATATTTCGCTATTGACTATAGTCTGCAGAAAATACTGATTGAATACATAATGGTTGACGGGGTGAATGATGAAAAGCAGAATGCCCACCAATTGGGAAAACTATTAGAGATATTTCAGGTGGTAAGCACTCCATATTTACTTAGAAGCACATGGGAAATTTCTGAATTCTGAATTTAAAACCTCTCTATTGAAAGTCTCTGATAAACATTTATGCTCTGTCACTATAATTCCCAAGCCACCCTTATGCTCTAAAATGTAGCCACTAATGAATGGTGGTGTTTATTTCTCAGAATAAGAGTTCCTAAACATGATCTTCATTCTCTGCTCCATTACGCAATGCTAAGTACTAACCTTTTGCATATGGTTTGAATTATGAAACAGGTGGTGAACTTAATACCTTTCAACATCTATATAACTTCAATTTAATTCTTGCCCTCAATTTTAATTGTCTCCTGGTTCATGTATTTTTTTTTAGTTTAATCTTACAGAAATTAGAATTAGAAATGTAGAACTATAGAGGTCATGGTGCATTGGCTGAAGTACAAGGCGCCTTGAACTATAAAAAAAGGCCTTTGAAAACAAAGCGCCTTGCACCATCTATAAGTCAAGGCACAGATCGTTCATGACCGATGTGTTAACTTATACACTGTATCATAGTTTTTGAAATTAAGTCTTCAACTAACTATTAGTCAATAATACAAGCTTCTTTCGCCCAATTCTCAGACACAAACAATTAGAGAAACAATAAATTACAATTAACAATGATTTTTTTTTATATTTAGAGAAACGTCGTTCATTCTCCACCTGGGTTTGAACCTCCAGCAGGATGTTACCGGCGACGACGAAGGCGAGGAAGTCACCGAGCTCGATTGGAAGGAAGGAGAAGGAGCCGCTGGCGACTGGAACGCCGACGGCTGCGTAGGAGAGGACGATGGCGGGGCCAAGTAAATGGTAATCTTCTCGAAGAAAGCCGAGAATCTTAGATTTTCTTTAGGCAAAAGTCCATCTGCCACAAAATCCTTATCATTTTCCAAGGAGCAGGCCGGCTACCAACGCTGGGAGGCGCGCCTGTGGTGGCCATAGACTTTGAGGAAGAAGGAACCATTGTGGTAGTGCCAGTAGTGGAGCAGGGCGCGGAAGAAACTCTCACACGTTACCAAAAAAAATAACCACATGCAAAAAACAATTAAGTCAACTGAAAACGGGATCCGGACGTGTCATTCCGTTTGACAAATGTCAATTGAAATTAACGGAGTTTAAAATTGAGGACTAATTCCATCCAATTCAAAACGTCAGGGAATAAAATAGTACAAACGTTAGGTGAGGGAATAAAACCAAAAATTAGTAATAGTTGAGGGACGAAAAACATAATTAACCCTTATTATTATTATTATTATTTTATTTTATTTTATTTTATTTTACTACTATTATTGTTATTATTATTCTTATCATTATTATTATTTCTATTATTATTATTATTACTATTATTATTATTTTCCCTAATAATATTATTATTATTTTATTATTATAATTATAATTATAATTATAATTATAATTATTTTATTTTATTTTACTACTATTATTATAATTATAATTATTTTTATTATTATTATTATTCTTATTTTATTTTACTATTATTACTATTATTATTTTATTATTATTATTATTTTTATTATTATTCTTATTCTTATTATCTTATTTTATTATGATTACTATTATATTATTTTATTATCATTGTTTTATTTTATTTATGATTTTATTATCATTATTATTATTATTGCTTTATTTAATTATTATTATTTTATCTTATTAGTATTATTGTTTCATTTCATTTCATTTTATTATTATTTTTATTTTTATTGTTTCATTTTATTATTATTATTATTATTTGTACCGTACCTAGCCAAATTCGACCAAATAAGTAAACAATACGCATATCGAGGCCGCCAAGTATTCAGCCTAGGCCGAGTTAGCCTAATTTGTATCGGTTTTAACCTAAACTAAACGTCTAAATGGACAACCTGCACCTCATATCACCAACATAAGCCATCAAGGCAAGCAGTCGGTCTAAACCGACTACTTGAGCATATCCGGTAAGATTACAGCCTAAGCCGACCACTTCAATACACTCAGTATGATAGAAGCCCCCGCATTCAATAAATCTTAAGGGCCCGGGTTTGGGCCCTGGCCCATTCGCAAGCCCCACCTAGAGCCCAAGTCAAGGACCAACCCATGAAATGGTCAAACGTCATTAATGCTCTATAAATACACATGGACCCCATCATTTAAAGGTACGCATTCATTAATCACTGATTTGACTCTTTGAGAGCTTTGACTTACTTAAGCTTCGGAGACTCTTCTGCAGGTAACCCCTCCTGGGTTCAAGCTGACATGTATCGACTGGGAAGAGGCCAACTGAAGAGATGGCAGACTACATGGTAAGGTGATACTCGTGCCTAACTTATCTTATTTGTCTTCTGCAGGAACATTATTATCATTATTATTGTTGTTGTTATTTTTATTATTATCATTATTACTATTTTATTGTCCGTGCGGTATTTTTGGACAATGGTTATGTGTTCTTCGTGGTTTGTATATTGTTTGGTTGTTCAGGATTGCATTGGGTATAACACTTTGTTTTGATGATTTTGTATGAATTTATAATGGGATAGATGTGTGTTTATACTTGAATGAAACGTATGAGCTATGATGTGGTAAATTTGAGTAAATGAAGTATATGAATATGTATTTTTGTTACTGGATGTTTGAGAATTGAATTGTTGGATGCATGGCTTATTGTGTTGGTCTTGGTCTGGGATATGCTTGACCGTATCACGAACAGGTTAGTTCGTGATTGGTGACGGAACGTGTGGTTAACATGAGCGGGGAGGTTCATATTAGTGATACTCTTGTGTGAGCATACGAGCGAGGATGTTCGTATGTTTTGTGTTCACACTTGCGAGTTGCTGTTGTAAGACCCGTGAAAATTAAATAATTAAATAATTAATTAATTAATTAATTAATAAATGCGGGTAGGAAGAACATTTATGGTATTTAATTCTGATTTGTATGATGTGGAAAAGTACTAGCTCAAATGGTTGAGAAAACTTTATTGTGTGAGAGGATTTGGGTTCAAGTCCTATGTATGTTATTTATGTATTAATTAATTATTATTGTTTTAATAATATGTGTAATTATGTTGTGTAATAATATAATATGTGAATTATATTAGTTAGCAAGAAACATGAATTGGCTTGGTTGTTTAGCATGGATTTGGCATTGGCATGGTTGTGGGTTCAAACCTTGGAGAATCCAAATTAAACTTTAATTTTTGCTATTTTTGGTTTTGAATTGAATATGAGAGGGTAGAGGAAAACCCTAGCAGCCAAGGAGGGCTGGAAAACCATCATGAGACAACAAATTAAATGACATTAACCATGGTTTAATTGCATTTTCGTTTTAGACCATTAAACCACATTAAGAGCACTTTTAAAAGGCTAATTAGAGGGAAAAAAGAGGGTTTTGGTGGGCTGTTACTGTGGTTGCAGAAGGGAGAACGAAAATTGAGTGTTTGTGAGGATTGAGAGTGTTGAGAAGAACCAAAGAGGGCCATTGGTGATCAAGGGAGAATTTTCAAAGTTCTAAGCAAAGGAGACCAGGTTAGGGGAGCTTTACGCGTTAAGTTTATGTTTAAGCCTGATTGGCATGCTAAGTATGGTATGATTACATATGATTTATATATATATTTTTTTAGAGTTTGTGATTCTGGGAAATTTCCAGAATTAGTCTGGTTGGTGGTGAATTGCCGCCAGACTATCTTTTCCTTGCTAGGCCATTTAGGGTTCCTATAGAGGAACCACTTGCCAAGTATAACGTAAAATAGACAAATTGACCTAGGTTGACCAATCCTTGCTCAGAGTTGACTGGTTGACCAGTCTGACTTTTTGGACTGTCCATTGAGGAGCAGACATGTGGCAGCACTTTCTTTTTCCAGAATTAGGGTTTCCTCATGGCAGCAGGCTGCCGTAGGGGGTTTGTGATGACACAGAATGCGCTTCTAACGAGGCTCACAGCGACAACGTGGTGGTGTTCAGTCTGGTTTGAACTGCTGTAGATCTGTGACGATTAGAACTTGCGTGCAGATGCGTGAATGGCTTCATCTCGTCGTATGCGTAATGACAGTGTGAGAGGGAGGATAGATTCGTGTTGGTGGAGATGCAGGTGGATCTGGTGAGGCCTAGAGACGGAGCGGGAATAGTTTTGGGAGAAGATTTTATCAGAATTTTTATGAAGTTTTTATGCTTTCAAATAATTTGTAATTATGAATATTTTGGACTTTGGATAATTACAATGTTATTTATACTTATGAAATTTTGTTTATTGTGAAAGTAATAAAAGTTTTTAATTTTCCCGCGTTTTGGGAATATCAGTTATAATAAATGAATTTTTATTATTTACTTCATTATTTTATTATTTAAATTCGTAATATCCAGTCGGGATGTTACAGCTGCGAGCGGGGAGGTTCGTAGCTGGATGAATCACGCGTGTTGGACTACGGGCGGGGAGGTCTGTAGAGTTTGACTACGAGCGGATAGGTTCGTAGAGTTGGACCACAAACGGGCAGGTTCGTAGAGTTGGACCACAAACGGGCAGGTTCATGAAAGCATTTAAATCCCTATGGCCAACTTGAGTTTGTATCTTGTATAGGGCAATGTGTTTTTCTTAATTTCATTTTAATGTGTTGCGATGTGGACTTGGACCAGGAGATGCTTGACTATGTCATGAGCGGCTAGGTTCATGGCTGGTGGTGAACACATGATAATATGAGCGGGGAGGTTCATATTATGTGCTCTCGTGTGAGGATACGAGCGAGGAGGTTCGTATGTTTCGTGCTCACACTTGAGGGATGTTGCGAGCGGGAATGTTCGTAGCAGTTGGATCACGTGTGTTGGACAATGGACGAGGAGGTCCGTAGAGTTTGACTATGAGCAAGGAGGTTCGTAAAAGCAGGACCACGAGTGGGCATGTTCGTGGAAGCATATATATCCTGGGTCCATGGTCAAGAAATTGTGGGTTGGAAACCTTAGGGTAATAAGGTTTCTTGTTTAAGCATTGGTTGAAATAAAGTAATTTGGGGGTGAACTTCTATGTAATAATTATATGTTTATATTGTTACATGAGCTCACCCTTTCTATATGTGTTTGGTGATGATCATGTAATTCGTTACACGGGAGCAGACGTTATTTTAGGTGGAGCTAGTGACACTTAGAGCCGGAGAGGGGATAGCTTGGAAAGTTTTATAGACTATATTTGACTATTTTGTAAACATTTAGTTGATCAATTTTGAATTATGTAAACATGGAGTTTAATTTATGGTTTTGAATTTCGAGACATTTTATTAGGGTTTTAATTTTCACGTGTTTTGGAAAAGAACTTTGGAAATAATGGCATATTTAATATTATTTTACTTTATTTTATTTAAATTAGTAATATCCGACCGGGATGTTATACCGACTGATTTGAAATTTTAATCCATGGTTTCATAGCTCAAGAACAAATTAGTTGTTTTATTTTTTGACTGATTGAAAGTGTATTGTTCTGTAACTTTTACATTCTAATTCTCCAGTCTATTTGATTCAATTAAAAGGGATTTTATGCTTTCAAAAAAGTTTTAAACAACCAATTTAACCCCCCCCCCCCCTTCTTGGCTTAAATCACCATTTCAAAAATAAAAATATTTAACAAAGTTTTGTTCCTGCTCTTGGCCAAACCATTGTGTTGTGGTGTATAGGGGGTTGTCACTTCATGTTCTATGCCTTTAGTAACACAAAGCTCACTGAATTCTTTTGAATTGTACTCACCACCACCATCGATCCTTATTATGTTCACCTTCCATTTAGTTTTCCTTTCAGATAAGGTACATGATTTTTCAAAACAATAAAATGCTTCTTTCTTTTCCTTCAACAAATACATCCAAATCTTGCTCGTTAATTCATCCACAAAAGTCAAAAATACTTGGTATCTCCAAGAGGTGGATTACTAAAAGGGTCATTCAAAATAGTTAGAGGGTTTGTATTGATTATAGAAGACTGAACCAAGTCACTAGAAAGGACAATTTTCCTTTTCCATTCATGGACCAGATGTTAAAGCGATTAGTAGGTAAGTCACATTATTGCTTTCTAGATGGATTCTTTGGATATTTTCAAATTTGTATATGACGAAGGATCAACCACACATGATGCCATTAAAACTCTCTAGGAGGATCACAAGAAGCATGACTAAAGGGGAGATTTCTATTTCTTTTACTTTGTCTTTGTTTAGTATTTTCTTATGTTGAATTCCTTAAAGTTGGCTTGGTTTGGATTAACCGTAGTTGACTTGTTGACCTTTGACTAGGTTTGACTTATTGACTAGAGTTGACTTGACCTAAGTCAACATGTTTACTTGTCTTTCCTTGTTTATTTTATAGGTTAAGCATGACCAGAGCAAGATGATCACAAATGAAGGTGGCTTAAGACATTCCTACATGGCAAAACATGGTTGGACCACATGGAAAGGTGGATGAGAGAGAAAAGGTAATAAGCATAAAATAAAAGCATAAAGTAACTTATACCTTAGTGGTACAAGTGTACCTTGTTGCCCCTTCACCACACATGGTTGAGAATCAACATGGAATTCCACATTCCACATCATTTGGTGGTACATTTTAACCTATCTTCTAGAAACTAGGGTTTTTGTAATTGTTTAACTACCTTTTTGACTTTTTGTTTTTGCTTAGAGGCTTGTAAAATTCCCTATTTAAGGGGTGCTCCTAAACATGTACAAGAGTTGAGCAATTTGAGTATTTTCACATATTTGTGTCAACCGTTTCTGTGAGTTTCTCCTCCAAGGAAAGGCTATCCTTTGGCCTTATGGCCCCCCTATTGATCATCTTTGCTCCATTATCATCTTCTTATGCTTCCATTTTCTACTTGATTTTCCTAATATCTAATCGGTTTTCATGGTACTCCATCCATTTTATTTCATTTTCTTGTCCAAATGACTTCTCTCCTTCTATTGAACATTTAGAAGTGAACTTTTACATCTAGATAGCTTGCTATCTTAATATCCAATTGGGATCTTCTTTAGGTTTTCTTAATATTCTCAACACCATATTTCATAAAGTAAAAAGTAAACCTACATAAGTATAGCCTTGAAGGATCAACGTAAAATCACTTTTACTTATCCTTTTGATACATATACTTATAGAAAAATGTCATTTGGCCTTTGTAGTGCTCCTGGAAAGAGGTGAGGAAACTAATCTTATTTTGAATTTTTAAAATTATCATTTTATGGTAGAACAAGGTATAGTTTTAGGTCACATTATTTCTAGGAAATGGTATATTTATAGATCCTACTATAATTGATATTATTTCACAGTTATTATGTCCCTCTTTTGTAAGAGAAGTTTGATCTTTTCATGGACATGCATGATTTTTTACATGAGGTTTATTCATGGCTTTAGCAAGATAACTAATTCTTTCTCCAACTTAGTCCAAAAGTACATACCATTTGACTTTGGAGAGAAGTGTAGGGATGCCTTTGATACCTTATAAAGGGTGTTCACCACCACTCCTATCATCCAACCACTAGAAATGACATTACCATCCGAGTATATGTGTGATGCATCAAACTTTGACATTGGTAATTATTTGGTTATTTCTGTTATTCCTCTCTCTTTCTACAAACTTGAAAAGAAGCTGAAAAGTGAGGCAAAGTATTATGTGTGGGGAAAACCATTCTTATGTTTTCTAGATATAGAGATACCTTACGTGCTTGAGTTTTGTCATTCATCACCTTTTGGATTGTGGGTTGTATTGGCCTACCATCTTTAAGGATGCACAAAGTTTAAGACCCGTGAAATTTAATTAATTAAATAAATAATTAATTAATAAATGCGGGTAGTGGGAGCCTTTATGACATTAAATATTGATTGATGTGACGTGGAAAAGTACTAGCTCAAGTGGTTGAGAGTACTTGATTGTGTGAGAGGACTTGAGTTCAAGTCCTATGTACACCATTTGTGTATTATTTAATTATTATTATTTTGATAATATGTTGGATCATGAGGAGTGATAATATAATCATAGAATTATATAAATTATCATGAAACATGAATTGGTTGAATGGTTGTGCATTGATTTGACATGGTATTGATCAAGAGAGAACTCACAAAAAGCTCAAATTAAGCTAGGAAACTAGGTTAGGAGAGCTAAACCCATAATTTATGTTTTTATTCGTAAATGTATGAATTATGTATGATCTCGTATTTCATTGGAAATTCATGGAATTGGGGTTTAATTGAGATGAAAATCGCATAAGGTTATCTTAGGGTTGATGAATTGGGGATTTCGAAAATGACACAAATGTAAATAGAAATATGAATGAATTCGGGTATGGGAAGTGTTAGAGATGAATTGGAATCCTAAAAGATGGAATCAGATCTTATAGAGTCATAAATTGGATGAACTCAAAGTTGTTTTGAATGGGTTGAGGTTCGCAGGAGCAAAGAAGAATATTGGGGTTGTTTTTCGTATTTTTGCAAAACAGAACCGTCCGACATTGGCTTTGTACCGCCAGGCGCAAGGTTCCTTATTGTTGGGTGCTAGGTGCCACCATTTTTTTTTGTTTGCGCAGTTTTCGTAAAACTGAATATCCTGGTTCATTAACCGTTTGATTTAGGTAAAATTTTGACAGGTGGTCCATAATATGTAGGTTTTCACTTTGAACGGTGGAGATTTTATTTAAAGGTCATTAGCAAGAGATATATGTTATGCACAATTGCTGGTTTCATAGTTTATCTTGTAAGTGAATTGATCATATGTGCGTATAAAAGAGTTTATGGAATGTTAAGGGGTACTACAGGGAGCTATCATAGGTAATGTAAATATTAAAGTGTTGTCAGTACCATACACGAATATATATATA
>Ga0214544_1012402_pt1 | contig 11119 bp, 8 predicted proteins | sample CNSS3metaG_FD_160074 | JGI IMG/M metagenome (GOLD analysis project Ga0214544, IMG submission 160074) | Root nodule microbial communities from cowpea collected in UCLA plant growth center, Los Angeles, California, USA - CNSS3 | ecosystem: Host-associated > Plants > Roots > Nodule | place: USA...
ATTCAACTAAGTAAACTTTGGGAATCAAAAATAATAAACACAAATGAAAAGGGATGAAGGATTAGTGAACTTCCTTTCTAAACATGCTTAGTCTTCTTAAGCATGTGCCTTCATCCTTGGTTGGGGTCAATCCTTCATCACAACCATAATTTAATCTCATAAATGTTCTTCCCTCCCGCATTTATTAATTAGTTATTTATTTAATTAATTAAATTCCACAGGTCTTACACATTCTCATTTTCAAGTTTCAACAACTTGTGTTTTAATCATCTTTTTCATGTTCTTGTATGTTTCCATGGTATCTGTAGCATTGAGCTTGTTTACATAATCATTTGGAACCTGTCTTGATCTATCTTGTGCATTGTTACTGGTTTAAAACTGAAATTTGCATTTCTGTATTTTTACCAGTATTTCAATAGACTGTTTTTCTATTTCAATCGATTGATTATACCATAATAGAATCTATTTAGTAAAATCAATCTGTTATCTCTATTTTTGATTGACTGAAAGTATACTGTCCAACATCTTTTGCATCCTAACTTGATGATCTAATTGATTGAATTAAAGGTGGTTTTTAGTTTTGAAAGTTAGCCCAAATTTTAACTAGCCAATTCAACCCCCCCTTCTTGGCATTTCAGCCATTTGAAAACTAACAATTGGTATCTAGATCTAGGTACTTAAAGTTTGCTCAAGTAAGGTCCTAAATCTGTTCTGAACTACTTGAAATGGCTGAAAACAAGTTACCATTTGTTGAAGGTGCCTTAATTCATAAACCCACTATGTTTCGTGGCATTAATTACCAATTTTGGAAAATTAGGATGAAAATTTTTATTGAATCAATAGATCAAGGGATATTCGATTCAATCACAAATGGACCATATACTCCTAAGCATACTGTTCAAAATGTGCAGGTTGATAAGCCATGGACTCAATGGACTAAGGAAGAAAGGGGGAGAGCTCAATATGATTGCAATGCAAAGAATATCCTCACTTTTTTTCGTGTTTCACAATGCAAGAGTGCCAAGGAAATGTGGGAGGTTCTTGAAGTGACTCATGAACGAACCAATGATGTCAAGAGTATGAGTTATTCAAGATGAAACAAGGAGAATCTATAGCAGATGTGCAAAAGAGATTCACTAACATAGTCAACCATCTCATGGGTTTGGGTAAGGAATTTGACAAAGAAGAGCTAAACATCAAGGTGCTGAAGTGTCTTGATAGATCTTGGAAACCAAAGGTCACAACTATCTCAAAAACAAGAGATCTATCCACTTTGACTATAGCTTCATTGTTTTTGAAATGCAAAGGCTTAATGAGCTTGAGTCAAGTGAGAAAAAGGTAAAGAACATAGCCTTGAAGACTAGCACCAAGAAGAATGAGGAACCCGAAGTTGAGGTGGTTGAATCAAGTGAAAGGTAAGTATCTCAAAAGGAAAGGTATCAAAGGTAATCCTAAGAGGTATACTTCCAAACACAATGAATCAAACTCTTCTAATTTTACATGTTATAACTGTGGAAAATAAGGACATATCAAAATTGAATGTCTAAATGCTAATAAAGAAAAGGAGAAGAGTGTTGATAGGAAAAAAGAGAAGAAGCCAAAGGAGAAACGTGCATACATTGCATAGGAGGACAATGATGATTCAACAACAAGTAGCTCCTCAAAAGATGAGAGTGAAGAAGCCAACTTGTGCCTCATGGCTGGTTGTGAGTCATCCTCCTTAAGCCAAGTAAGTTCTCTAGACATAAATAATTATAATTAATTGTTGTATGATTTTGAAGAGTTGCATAATGAAGCAAACAAGATTTCTGCATTAAACAATCGGTTGAAAGGCTTAACAACTGGCTGGAAAACAGAGTTAGCAAACTGGAAAAACAAACAACTAATTTAAAAACTGATTTTGAGCATTTAGAAATGATTTACAGTAATTTAACCGACTGTTTTAGAAATCAACCGGCTAAAAACCTTGTGAAAACTGCACAGTTTTGAAAAATCAAGTGAAATACCTTATAAAGACTTATGCAAGGTTCACAAGAGGGGAAGAAAACTTAGAGGCCGTTCTTGGTTCTCAAAACTGGGTGTTTGGCAAAGCTAAACTTGGTTACAATCCTTCTTTTCAAAAGAAAACCAAGAAGTTCTCTAGTTTCATTTCAAAAAGTATGCCGAGTGACATGCCATTCATATCATGCAACTACTGTATGCAAAAAGGTCATGTTAAGAACTTACATGCTAGAAAATATGATGTTCCTAAAGGGATTATGAAATGGATCCCAAAAGGATCTAGAAAGGCATAACCATGATGGACCCAACCTATCAAAGGGTACCAAGTAATCCAAATCTGTTTTGCAGGTCATGAAAGGTGATAAGAAAGATTTGTGGTACCTTGATAGTGGTTTTTCGAGATATATGACAGGAGATAAGACCAAATTTGCAAAGTTGGAGTTGAAGGAGGAAGGGTTTGTAACCTATGGAGACAACAACAAAGGAAAAATCCTTAGAAATGGAGTCATAGGTAAGGGATCCTCTTTCAACATCAAGAATGTGCTGTTGGTAGAAGGACTCAAACACAATTTGGTAAGTATAAGTCAACTATGTGATAAAGGCTTTAAAGTCATGTTTGAACCAAATAGTTGTTTGATATATGATGCATGTGGTAGTATTGTTTTGATAGACAAAAGATTGAATAAAATATACCTACTTGATCTGCATCATGCATTATTTTGCATCCATTGTTTGCTTACAAAAGAGGATGACACTTGGTTATGGCATAGAATGACACCTATTATTCACATTTGACAGTTAAAACTTTTTTACACCTAAAATATTTTTACACCCATTTGACAGCTAAAATTTTTTTACACCTATTTCCCCTTAAAATTTGTTACACCCATTTGACAAAAAAATTTTACCCACATTTGCGACGTAAAATATTTTTACACCAATTTGACACCTATTATTTTTTTACTCCCATTTGACACCTAAAAGATTTTTAGACTCATTTGAAACTTGAAATATTTTTACACCAATTTGACACCTACAATTTTTTTACTCCATTTGACTCCTAAAATATTTTTACACCCATTTGACACCTATAATACTTTTACTCCCTTTTGGCACCTAAAATATTTTTACACTCATTTGACACCTAAAATATTTGTACACCCATGTGACACCTAATTTTATTTTACTCCCATTTCACACCTAATTTTTTTTACACGCATTTGAGACGTAAAATATTTTTACACCTTGTTGAAACCTATAATTTTTTTTATTCCCATTTGATACCTAAAATATTTTTACACCCATTTGACACCTATAACTTTTTTAATCCCATTTGACACCTAAAATCTTTTTACACTCATTGGACACCTAAAATACATTTACACCCATGTATATACATATTTTTTTTACACCCAATTGAGACCTAAAATATTTTTACACCAATTTGATGCCTAAAATATTTTTACACACATTTGACACCTAAACATTTTTTATACCCATCTCAACCATAAAATATTTTGACACCCATTGGACACCTAAATTTTTTTTACTCCCACTTGACACCCAAAATTTTTTTTACACGCATTTGAGATGTAAAATATTCTTACACCTTTTTGAAACCTATAATTTTTTTTATTCCCATTTGACACCTAAAATATTTTTACACTCATTTGACACCTAAAATATTATTACACTCATTTGACATGTATAACTATTTTACTCTCATTTGACACTTAAAATATTTTTACCCTCATTTGAAACCTAAAATAATTTTACACCCATTTGACACCTATAACTTATTTACTCCCTTTTGACACCTAAAACATTTTTACACTCATTTGACACCTAAAATTTTTTTACACCCATTTGACACCTAAAATATTTTTAAACCCAATTGACACCAAAAATATTCTTACACCCATTTGAGACGTAAAATATTTTGACACCCATTGGACACCTAAAATAGTTTTACACCGATTTGACAGCTAAAGTTTTTTTACCCCCATTTTGCCCTAAAATTTGTTTACACCCATTATACATCTAAAACTTTTTTACACCCATTGCAACGTAAAATATTTTTACACCAATTTGACACCTATTCTTTTTATTACATTCATTCGACACATAAAATATTTTTACACCCATTTGACACCTATTATTTTCTTACTTCCACTTGACATCTAAAATATTTTTACACCTATTTGACAGCTAAATTTTTTTACACTCATTTGCCCCTATAATTTATTTATATCCATTATACACCAATTTTTTTTTTTTTTGCAGCCATTTGATACCTATTATTTTTTTACTCCCATTTGACACATAAAATATTTTTACACTCATTTGAAACCTGAAATAATTTTACACCAATTTGACACCTACAATTTTTTAACTCCCATTTGACACCTAAAATATTTTTACACCCATTTGACACCTATAAATTTTTTATTCCCATTTAACACCTAAAATAGTTTTACACTTGGTTGACACCTAAAATATTTTTACACCTATTTGACACCTATAATTTTTGTATTCCCATTTGACACCTAAAATATTTTTACACTCAATTGACACCTAAAATACCTTTACACCCATTTGTACCTAAAATTTTCTTACACGCAATTGAGATGTAAAATATTTTTACGCAAATTGGACACCTAAATTATTTTTACACCCATTTGACACCTAAAACATTTTTACACCCATTGGACACCTGAACATTTTTTACACCCATCTCAGCCTAAAATATTTTGACACCCATTTGACACCTGAACCTTTTTTACACCCATCTCAACCTAAAATATTTTGACACTTAAAATAATTTTGCACGCATTTGACACCTAAAATGTTATTACACCCATTTGACATGTATAATTGTTTTACTCCCATTTGACACTTAAAATAATTTTACCCTCATTTCACACCTAAAATAATTTTACATCCATTTGACACCTGTAATTTATTTACTCCCTTTTGACACCTAAAAAGTTTTCACACTCATTTGAGACCTATAATTTTTTTACACCCATTTGACCCCTAAAATATTTTTAAACCCAATTGACACCTGAAATATTTTTACACCCATTTGAGACGTAAAATATTTTTAAACACATTTGGCACCTAAAATATTTTTACACCCATTTGACAGCTAAAATGTTTTTACACCCATTTGCCCCTAAAATTTGTTTACACCCATTATACACCTAAAATATTTTTACACCCATTAGCGATGTAAAATATTTTTACACCAATTTGACACCTATTCTTTTTTACATTCATTTCACACGTAAAATATTTTTACACCTATTAACACCTATTATTTTTTTACTCCCATTTGACACCAAATTTTTTTTCACTCATTTGAAACCTTAAATATTTTTACACCAATTTGACACCTACAATTTTTTTACTCCCATTTGACACCAAAAATATTTTTACACCCATTTGACACCTATAGATCTTTTACTCCTTTTTGCCACCTAAAATATTTTTACACTCATTTGACACCTAAAACTTTTTTACCCCCATTTGATACCTAAAATATTTTTACACCTCTATAACACCTATTATTTTTTTACTCCCTTTTGATACCTAAAATATTTTTACACTCATTTGACATCTAAAATATTTGTACACACATTTGACACCTAAATTTTTTTTACTCCCATTTGACACCTAAAATTTGATTACACGCATTTGAGACGTAAAATATTTTTACAACTTTTTGAAAACTATAATTTTTTTGATGAATGCGTATTTTTGTCCTCATTTAATGTTTATTTATGGGTATTTAATTGAATTTGTGTGCTTAAAGAGTGATTTAATTTATAATTCTAAGAATTAGGCTGTTTGAGCTTGTGTGATAAAAATGTATTCAAAAGTGAGTTTTAGATACATAAATTACTTTTGGATATTTTGACATTTGTTGATACAACTGAAATTAAGATTAAGCTCATTTAAGTTGGAAAAATAAATTTATTGAAGTTACAAACCACCTTTAAATAAGGCTGGAATTAGCAAGTTCTGGAAAAATCACTTTTGCACCCCCAATTTTTATTTTACACACTCCTCTTGGAAGTGGACGACTTAAAAAACATGTTCTGCACCTTTGGTTTCTACTAAGTTGTACCCCTCCTACCACCTAAACTCCACTCAACCAGATCATGCCATGTCGCAATCCTCAACTAATGAAACTATCCAACCATGTGTTGCCAGGTGTCACTATCCTATCAAACTAAGTAGAACCAATGGAAGGCTGCCACCTCATCATCTTCATCTCACAAACCAGAAACCCTAACCTCATCATCCACCGCATGAAGCCACCATTGAAGCTTCAATCAAGTTCACACTGCAACATCTTTGTCAGCCATGTTGTCGGAAACTGCAGCAGCCATGCATAACACGAACGTGTTACCATCTTTGCACAACCATGTCACACACCACGAGCCAGAACCAACACCTCCATTATCTCTACGTTTTACAATAGCTCCAACATCGAAACTTGCACCTTCGAGTCATCAACTTGCAGCCACCACAAATTTGCACGCACATGCAACAACTAGAAAACGCAAAAATTGAGCCACCACCAAGTGCCATGAACGAGCCAGCACCGGCAGCAGCAGCTGTCAACCATGAAGGAGGTGGAAACCCTAATTTTGGAAGAGAGAAGGGAATGACACATGTTAGTTTCTCAATGGACAGTCAAATATTTAAATATGGTCCTAGATTGGTCAAAGAAGAGGGGTTTAAGTGCAACTATTCATCTTTTTGGATTTCCCTGCAAATTTGGACTATAACATTGAAAATGGCTTATTTAGAAAATTAATGCAAATATTATTTGGTGATAATTTATCAGATATTTTTAAATAATTAATTTATTTAATTATATCATAAATTATTAACCAACTAAATTTGTCAAATGTTTTTAAAACTGACTATCTCTCCAAATATCTTTGAATATTTATCTTTATCTTTATTATAAAAGATATTTGAGAGGTTTTAGCAACCGAAAAGCCCAATCCAAGTCCTATATGAAGAGACTAAGGGGGAAGCAGAGATAAAAAAAGCTTGGGGCTCCAGAATTTTGGAACCCTTATGGGGGCCGAATTTTGCTTCCTTTCTCTCTCTCCGTTCTCCTATTTTTATTTTACTTTCGCATTATATGGATTGCTAAACTTCTTTGGTTGATTCCATTGTATTTTCATTGTGGATTCTGAGGTTATAATGAAATAATTTCTTTATCCTTTTTATTATTGTTGAGGTTTCTTTTATCTTTGAATCACATAAGAGTTATGATTTTAAATCTATATGCCTGGTGTTGTTGGTGCTGGTGGTGATTGTGGTGGTGGTGATGTGGTGTTGGTTGAGGTTGTGGTGATGATGTGGTGGTAGTGGTGGTGGATGTGGTGTGGTGGTAATGGTTGTGGCAGGGCGGTGCTGGTGGTGTAAGGGTTATTGTGGTGGGGGTTATTATGTGATGGTGGTGGTGGTGAGGGTGGTGCAGTGGTGGTGATGATGGTGGTAGTGGTTATGGTGGTGCTGGTGATGGTGTTTTTGGTTGTGGTGGTCATGTGATTGTGGTTATGGTGTGTGGTGTTGATGTAGGATTATCTTGTTCGTTTTAGAAGATTAATGAATATGGTGATGATTGATTAAGAAAACCAAGGAAATCCCCACTGGACATTAAGATAGCAAGCTATCTAGATGTGAAGGTTCCTTTCCAAGGTTCTAGAGAGGAGGAGGATGGATTTATAGAGAGTAAGAAACCAAAAGGAAAAACATATAATAAAAATAATATAAACCAAGAAGAGTAAAGAAACATAAAATGAAAAGCAAGGGAAAGGGGAGGAATGGGAGATTCACGTCACTACAAGGCTAGGCTAGAAGAAGCCATGGCAACCTTGAAGATGAGTGGTGTATGCCGCCACTTGCCAAGGCAAGATAAGGCTTGAAAGAACTTCACTCCCTAAGGAGGAATGCTCTCACAAAAGGTTGAAACACAAAGTATATAAATTCTCCAAAATGTTCAACCCTTGTATAAGGTTGGAGGTCCCCTTAAATAGACAAGTTTAGAGGCCCCTTAGCAAAACAACTAAGTTAAAGGATTATAAAAGAAACCTAGCATGTTCTAGAAAGTAGGTCATCCCAGGTTGCACATGGGTGAATTTTCGTCCAAGCCATCTAGGTCGCAAGTCTTCATGGCCAAGGCTCCCAAAGGAAGGTTCTAGAACATTCTAGAAGACTTGGTGTCTAAGGCATGTGGGCCTCCCCTTTCTAGATGCTTCTAGAAAGTCTTGTTCCTTCTCTCTCTTCCTTAGGACGCCAAGTGTCTCTTATGTGGTCCTTCCCCTTTCTTATTCCTACAAAAGCAAATTAAGGAATTTATTAGCATGTTGGTTTAAGGTTTAGCAAATCTTTGGTCAACAAGTCCACCCTTAAGTCAAGGTCAACAAGTCAACTCAAAATAGTCAACCACAACCAACTTCAAGAAATTGAAACTAAAGAAATGCAAAATAAAGATAGAGGATAATGCCTTCCCTTTTGTCATGCTCCTAGTGATCCTCCTAGGATTGGCCTCCTTGGAACTTGATGAGGTGGTCACATCTTCATCATCTTCCCCCTCTTGGAGAGAATTCGACCACGAATTCTTAAGCCCTATATCAAAAGGAGAGAGGTCACTTACATTGAAATATTTTTACACCCATTCGACACCTGCAATATTTTTACACCCATTTCACACCTATAATATTTTTACTCCAATTTGACACCTAAAATATTTTTGAAACTATAATATTTTTACTCCAATTTGACACCTAAAATATTTTTATACCCATTTGACACCTAAATTTTTCTTACTCCGATTTGGCACCTATAGTACTTTTTTTACTCCTATTTGACACCTAAAATACTTTTATACCCATTTTGTGACATCCCATCAAGATATTACAGATTTTTTTAATGTAATAAAGAAATATAAAATTATAATAACTCACATTTATGAATAATCCTCATTTCCCAATACACGGGAAATTTAAAACTTTATTAATTTACTAAAACATCCATAAATACAAAACTGCAAGTTCAGTAAAAATAGGCCATGAGCCTTTACAACTTATTTCCAATAGAAGATAGAAAACATAAACATAAAATCCCATGATGTCTCCGCGGCTAAGCCTCACCATCACCACCTGCATCAACAACATCTGCTCATGTGTACCGCGTACACGATCATCGCCAAGCAAAAGGAGATAGGGTGAGCTTAACAATTAAAACATACAAAATTTGTATACACATATACAACAGATATCTATAAACAACACAATCATCCCAGACAGTTTCCATTCTTTTAATTCTCATCACCTGGCCACCAACAGATCATTCATGTTCTACCTCTTTTTGTGATTACCCCAAGGTAATTTGCTGCCAAACCTATCGGCCACAACCGACAGAGCACGTGCGGGAAACCATTGCTACGAATCATACAACGCAACGCCAGGTGGAGTTTCCAAATACAACTTAAGTCGTATTGTCTCAAGACTACTAAACTGATGAGGGCGTATTTTTTCCCTCATTTAATGTTTAATTCTGGGTATTTAATTGAATTTGTGTGCTTAAAGAGTGATTTAATTGAAAATTATGATAATTACGCTATTTGAGCTTCTGTGATAAAAATGTCTTAAAAAGTTATTTTTAGCTGCATAAATTATTTTTGGATATTTTAACGTTTGTTGATGCAGCTGAAGTTAAGTTTTAAGCTCATTTAAAGGTGGGAAAATAAATTGATTGAAGTTAGAAAACACCTTTGAATAAGGCTAAAATCACCTCCATCCGGCCCGACGCCGGCAGCCACTACTCCGTCACCGCCATTCACCGGAGCAGCACCATTTGAAAGCAGATCTGTGTCATTCACCACAATTCCGTTGTCATCTCTAAGCAGATCGTGTCCTCTTCTTCACGCATCTGTTGTAGTTCCATTTTTCATCTCTGCAGCAACCAATTCGACCACGATAACCACCATATTCACTGCTACAGATCTGCGCAAACTCCATTGCAGCACCTACGACTCCAACCATGTCGCCAGAGAAGAGAGGAGTCGAGCACCAAGTTTCTGAACCATAGCAGATCCATATTCGCACCAGATGTTCGAACAATCACAATGGAATCATTTTCCATCTCGCGCATCTTCATTCTTCACCATTAGAAACGCGAACCATTGACGCTGGAATAGACTTGCATCAACACAGCAATGGAAACCATCACACCAAGCTTGACAAGCCACCGCGCAGCAGCAACGAGCGCGCAGCTTCCACCACCGCGCCTTCGTCACCCGAAAACGGCAGCTGCAACCATCATCACATAGCAGCTTTGTTGGAGAAGAGTGTGAGAGTGAAACCCTAATTTTGGTGAGACAAGGAGCTGCCACGTGTCAGTTTGCTATTGCACAATCAAACTGGTCAAACCTGGTCAAACAGTCAACTCTGGTCAAATATTCAAATTTGGTCAAAGAATGGTCAAACAAGAGGGGTTTAATTGCAAATATTGATATTTTTGGATGTCTCTACAATTTGGACTACATGATTAAAAATGGCGTATTGAGAAAATTAATGCAAATATTATTTGTTAATAATTTATTAGATATCTTTAAATAATTAATTTATTTAATTATATCATAAATTATTAACCAAACTATATTTGTCAATTAGTTTAGATCTCTTCAAATATCTTTGAATATTTATCTTTATCTTTATTTTAAAAGATATTTGAGAGGTTTTAAGAACCGAAAAGTCCAGTCCAAGTCCTATATAAGCAAGGGAGTAGAAGAAAAGGGCAAGCTCGGCACGTCGGAATTGAGGAACCCTTAAATGGGCCTAATTTCTTTCTCTCTCTTTTCTTCTCTCTATTCTTCTCTCTTTATTTTGCATTCATGAAGTTCTAAACTTTTTGGGTTGATTCCATTGTAATATTTTAATTGGATTCTGAGGTTAGATCAATTAATTTCTTTGTTCTTTTTATTATTGTTGAGGTTTTCATTCATCTATGTCTTTTATCTTTGAATCACGTAAGAAGTAATGATTTTAAATCTATATGCATGTTGGTCATATGAGTCCAAGGGTTTTTA
>Ga0214544_1012405_pt1 | contig 11116 bp, 3 predicted proteins | sample CNSS3metaG_FD_160074 | JGI IMG/M metagenome (GOLD analysis project Ga0214544, IMG submission 160074) | Root nodule microbial communities from cowpea collected in UCLA plant growth center, Los Angeles, California, USA - CNSS3 | ecosystem: Host-associated > Plants > Roots > Nodule | place: USA...
TTGATTTTCTTTTTATTCAATTTTACCTTTTCAATTGTGCAGATAATCAAAAAGACATTTGAATTAAAAAATATAAACTTTCTAAAATACACAATCTAAAAAAATCAAAAGTATTTATTGAATTATACAACCCAAAAAATCAAAAGTATTTATTGGTACTCACCTATATGAGGTAACAAAGAATAAACACTCTTAACAGTATACAATCATTTTATGCGTGTGTATCTCAAACTTTTTTTTTTTTTTCGAAATAGGCCTATTATTTTGGTTTTTAATTCTTAACGAAGTTTTGATTTTTAATCCTTATAGAAAAGTCACCCTTATAAAATTTGAAATAATTGCTATAAAATACAAAATAAAAGGTTTTAATTTCAATACAATAATTTTCTTTGTTTTCATCCTTTTAAAATTCAAAATCACTAATTTTAATCTTCAACATCCATATTAGATATATAAATAACAAATTTTATAAGTTTAAAAAATTATGTAAGTTTAAAAAGATTTTTCTAATAAAGGTATATTACTCAAGACTATCACTTGATTTGTCGTTTAATAAGAGACACGACTTAAAATTATCACTTAACAAATTAACAGTGTTATAGTTGTTGGTAGGGGGAGCTACTTCACCTATGAATGAAGAATAGTTTTGATGATGTCTACTGGATTAGAATAGAACATAGATTGGGTCTAGTTAGGTTATGCATTAAGCTAATAGTTTTTCTTTATCAGATGTAAATTAGACCTGCTTTATGCTGCATTGGACCATTACACTCTTGCTTGTGCAAACATGAATGGCTAGCTATTTAACTAATGGATTAGCTGTAAGTATTACACTAAGGCAGTGAAAATACACTCACGATAATCGATTAGGTAAATTGCTAATCCATTAATGACAGCAGAGAAAGCTGTATAAAAGTTGGTTTTAAAATCTGTTTTAAGTATGGAGAAAATTGATAGATTACAACAGTTTCCTTCTGAGAGAGAGCCTTCTGAGAGTCACAGAGATATTGAGCATTTTGGAAGATCATTCAAGTGCAGATCCAAGAAGATTGATAGTTGATTCTACCATGATGGGTCTTGCTTGAATCAAGGAGCATATTGTCAAATCTGCACAACATAGGTGTATTTGTTTCTTGATTCTGTTTATTGTATTCCTGATTACAGTTGCTTCATTGTGTGAAGTGTAGGCCTAGGTGCAATTGCGTGGATGCATTGCTCTTACGGGGAGTTCTTGATTGGTAGATCAAGTTCTTGGGTTTTAGGTTCTAGAATTATATATGTGTTCTTGTAATTCTTGGATCCTAATTATATTAGTGGAATCCTCCTAAGTGGGTTTACTTAGGAGAAGACTGGACGTAGATTCTTTTTCAATCGAACCAGTATAAATTGTGGTGTATTGCTTCTTTCTCTTCTCTCACAATCTTTCTTAGTTGTTTTTAAACAGTCCATTAACCCAAAACTGCGAAATTGATTAATTGAGCTTTAAGACTTAAAGACTCCTTCAAGATTCACATTAAACAAGTGGAAAACTCATTAATCAATTCAGATCCCTTCGTGGTTAAGGATATTAGACAGATCTGTTTTTAACAATAGTGTGATCAAAACAATAATTTTTAATTTTAGAAGAATAAAAAAGACAAAATTTATAAGAAACAAAACCAAAACTACTTATTACATATTGCAATGAAGTCTTATTATGAGAAAGGTAAATGATCACATGATTAGTCGCACTATAAACAAATAAAGGTAAGTCAAATTGACAATGAAGTTGTTAATGTAAACTAGAAAAGCAAAATGACCTAAATATTTTGCATTCAATGAAGGATAAATTCTTACTTGTCTAAATATGCAAAAGATTTTACTTCCCTTGACTTTGGCTCCCTAGACTTCATTCTTGAAAATTGGATGAAAGATGAAATATGTCTTGACTCATCACTTGATGGATGAAAATTTCATGGAAAGGCAAATTTAATGGGAATTTGAAACTAGAGAGTTTCTCAGTCACTTGCTGCATTGATGGCCTCAAGTTTGGTTTGAAGCACAAACATGATAATGCTACATTTATCACAAGATTTATATCTTGAGCATCTTTCCGAAGAGGAAGAGGAAGACGTGAATCCAAGAGATCTTTCAATAACATATTTTGAGTGGTTGATTTTGATAAAGATGAGATTAGCTCTCCTGGATGTTTTCCCATTAATGTTTCCAAAGTCACCACCCCAAAACTATAGACATCACATTTTTCTGTCACTCTTAATGTATACGCAAGCTCTGTTGTTGACAAAGAAACAAACAAAGTTAACTCAACTTATCAAAATATATTATTACGCCATTTATAGAAAATATTGCGGTTTTTGTAATAGAAAATGACTTTCACCTGGGGCAATGTAGCCATAAGTCCCAACTACCAAGGTTTGATTTGAAGAATCAGGATCAAGGAGTCTAGCTGTGCCAAAGTCTGAGACACAAGCCTCTAATTGTGAGTTTAATAGAACATTACTACTTGTTACATCCCGATGAACAATTGGTGTGGTACAATCATGATGCATGTAGGATAAAGCTTGTGCCATCCCTTTAATCACATTTACCCTCTTACTCCAATTCAACTCCTGAGCTTCCACATCATTATTCAAAATATAAAATAAACTACCTCTTTTCATGTATTGATAGATAAGAAACATGCATTGATTGTGGAGGCAAAATCCATGAAGCTTTACAATGTTTCTATGACGAATTTCTGTTAACATCTTCACCTCATTGCGAAAACTTCTGTCGAAAGATGGATTTTGAGATTCCATTCGATGGAGTTTTTTTAATGCCACAACGTTACCACTCGGAAATTGTGCTCTATAGACACTGCCATATCCGCCTGTCCCAATACAGTACTTGAGGTCAAAGTCTTCAGTTGCTTCAATGATATCTTCAAATGCAATTTTTCCATCATAGTTCCATACAGAAAATAAGTTTCCATTCTTTGTTAATATTTCTTCACATTTTTTCTTAGGAATAGATCTTAGGAAATATAATATTAAAAGTAGTACTAAAAGGCTGAAGAAAATGATGGGAATAACAACCAACATAATACTTGGCTTACTTTTTCTGGTTTGAAGATCAGTTTTGTAAACCAAGTGGCAGTATGAAAAATTCGGCATGTGATGATCACTAATTAATGAGTCTTTTCGAAAAAAACAATAGTCTGGTACCTTTGATTTTGAGTCAAAGTCGTGTGAGAAGTCAAAGGAATTGTATGAAAGGTTTATATACGGTAGACTAGCAAGTTCCTCATATACTTTACCTGAGAAGTTATTATAACTAAGATCTAATCGACTAGGTATGGATCCCCTTCTTAAAATAAATGGAATTTCACCTCCAAGAAAATTGTGACTAAGATTAAGGTCATTGACACAAATAATATGAGAAGTTATGCTTCCATTAAACAAGTTATGGCTTAAATCAACTTTTGCAGCATAGGGACATCTCATGGTTTTTAATGGTATTGAACCACATAACTGATTTGACGAGAGATATAAAGCAGACATTGCGCCCATTTGCAGAAGTTTTGGAGGTAATAAACCTGAAATCTTATTATGAGAAAGTTGCAAAACTTCTAAATTGGTCAGATTTCCTAATTTTTCGGGTATGTGCCCTTGTAATAGATTAGAATCAAGGTAGAGGTGTACCAAATTCTCCAACCGACCTAAACTATGAGGGATTGAACCGTTGAGGGAATTATATGAGAGATGTAATCTTTGTAAACTATTTAAATTTCCAAAATCTACTGGTATAGGACCAGTTATTTGGTTATATTGAAGGAAGAAATCCGTCAAGTTCTTTAGTTGACCAAAAGCAGGAGGAATTGAACCTGTGAGTAAATTACATGGGCAGGAAAGAGACATTCAGATTCTCCAATATTGTGAAGAATGAAATGAGTAAAAGTTACGTGAGAATTATAATGTTACCTTCAAGTTTGTTTGAATCCAGATAAAGAGCTTCCAAGTTCATGAGTTGACCAAAAGTAGACGGGACTGAACCCGTTAGCGAATTATTAGAGAGAATTAATTCCAGCAAATGTGTGGAATTAGCAAGTTGTAGTGGTATTGAACCTACAGTAGGTCAAAGCATGAAAGAGATGGCTCAAATTCTTCCATTTACACGATTTTATATGCATAATGCAATTGATATATATAGGTATAATGAATTGAAACTTTGAGTAAATTACGTGAGATATACAATTTCTATAATTTTTTCAAATTCCTGAATTATATAGGCATCCTACCTTGAAGTTTGTTTGAATCAAGGTAGAGAGTTCGCAAATTGATCAATTGACCCAATGTAGATGGGATTAAACCTGCTAGAGAATTCCCAGAGAGAGATAAGAGCTTTAATTGTGTCAAGTTACCAAGTTGCGGTGGTATTGAACCTATTATTGGATCAGAAGAAGAAAGAGATAGTTACATTCTACAAGAAAGAGATGATTAAATTAGGTGAGAAATGTGAGAAATATAGTTGCATGTTACCTTGAAGTTTGTTTGAATCAAGATAGAGAAATCGCAAATATGGCAATTGACCCAATGTAGATGGGATAAAACCTGCTAGAGAATTCCTAGAGAGAGATAACTCTTTTAATTGTGACAAGTTACCAAGTTGCGGTGGTATTGAACCTATTATTGGATCAGAAGAAGAAAGAGATAGTTACATTCTACAAGAAAGAGATGATTAAATTGGGTGAGAAATGTGAGAAATATAGTTGCATGTTACCTTGAAGTTTGTTTGATTCAGGATAAAGATATTGCAAATTGATTAATTGACCCAATGTAGATGGGATAAAACCTGCTAGAGAATTCCTAGAGAGAGATAACTCTTGCAATTGTTTTAAGTTACCAAGTTCTGGTGGTATTGAACCTACAATTGGATGAGAGGAAGAAAAAGATGGTTACATCGCTTGTTAACAAGAAAGAGATAAGTAAATTAGGTGAGCAATATAATTGTATGTTACTTCCAATTTGTTTGAATCAAGAAAAAGAGTGTTCAAACTCTTCAGATGACCAAATGTAGATGGTATTGGACCTGCTAGAGAATTATTAAATAGAGATAACAACAATAATTTTGACAAATTCCCTAATTCTTTCGGAATCCTACCTTCAAGTTTGTTTGAACCAAGATTGAGATGGTACAAACTCTTCAAATTACCCAGTGTAGATGGGATTGAACCCACAAGAGAATTATTATAGAGAAATAAAAGTTGCAATTGTGTCAAGTTACCAAGTTGAGGTGGTATTGAACCTGCAGTTAGATGAGATGAAGAAGAAAGGGGCAGTTAGATTCTCCAATTGACAGAAATTGTAAGGGATAATGCAATGAAGAGAATTAGAAGAAGTTACCATGGAGATGATTGGGGAAGGCAGTGAAGTTCAACTTATCTATCCAAAGCAATTCTTTTGATGAAGGAATCTTCCATCTGTAAATACCAGTAACAGTTCCAGCTTCATTGCAAAAGATACCATCCCAATCACAATGGTCAGAGATATTACGGTAATCATTCCACCAACCGGTGTTGAGCAAAGCCTGTCGTTCCTGATTGATGGAAGAAGGAGGGATGGTGGGAGATGCTAGCTCAGGCATCATACAGAAGGCCATAAGCACCAAACTGCAAACACACTTTCTCATAATTCATTCATTCATATTCAAATATCTATTTCTTATAATGCAATGGGCATTTGGTTGGAATGCATATATATTAGTGCCCATTCCAAACGTCCTTTCAAAATTCTTCTTAACCTTTTTCAAAGTCTAAAGACGCGGTTTTTCCACAAGAATTATGATAGAATTGGTCGAAGGGGGTCCATATTGTGGAAAGATAGAGAAAATGTGTGGTGTGCATTGCATGTGGAATCTCTATGAGAAAGAGCAGTGTTGACTCATACACTTTTTGCCCCTTCCAGCAAGTTCATTCCATACCTTCATCAACACGTTGCTCCTAAATTGTTTTCATTTTTTATTTTTTCTTCAAACCGTATGACAAACGAAGTTATGTAAAATTGATTCATTTCTTATCGTTTTACTTGTGTTCACTTGCTTTAATATTCAAATTCAAATTATAGACATTCAAATTAACCATGAATCAATTTTGGATGATGTCATATCAGATAAATCAATTATAGGTACATATGTTTATGGTCATTCATGGTATATGTAAAACATCCTGCTCCCTACTCACCTCTTACTCGCTTCTATTCCCAACAATGTATACTTTAAAAAGATACCTTATAAAATTATTTTTAAAATACAAAAAATTAAATGTATGCTAACATAATATTAATTTACTTAAATATTTAAAATATACTAATTTCAAATATTGATTAGTCAATCATTAATTAAAATTTTAGTCAAGTAAACTATTAATTTCAAAGGTCAACTTATTTTAGTCAAGTACGTGATTTTCATTTAATTAAATATTTAATTTCTAATTTTGTAAAATATTAATACAGTGAATTATTTATTTCAAAGTTTATTTTATGGTAAACGATATAGTAATTCATTAAAATATTGATTTAAATGTATGTTAAATTAATTTATAATAAATGTTGTTATTTTATTGAATGCTTAAAATATTTTTTATTTATTTTTATATATGTATTTTATTATTTGATTTTTTTAATAAGATGATATGACTTTTACTTTCGTTTTTTCTACTGTAACTTATCCATGAACATGCTTTTAGGAGATGGAATAAGTTGATCCATGGGTTTAGAAATTAAGTTGAACACTATTATGAAAGTAATAATATTGATCCAAAAAATCAAATGATAAGACGGTTAGATAAAAGTAAAATTTATTTTGAATATTCAAATTTTCTTAATAGATTTATATTATAAATAGTTATAATGAATTTTAAAAAAATTAATTAAAACTATTTATAATTTAAATTAAAATTATATTACATATTTTTAGTAAACAACTCAATAAATAATAAATTTTAGAATAAAATTTAATATTTACTTATATAATTGAAAGTAAAATAAAAGTGTAAACTGATTAATGGACTACTTATCCCACAGTCTCACAAATAGACATGTAAAAGTGAGTCAACCCGACTCATATGGGTTGGCTCACCACGAGCCGGATTAAAAATGAGTGAACCTAATCCAACTCACTCTATAGTGAGCTAGAAACTTTGCAATCCAGCTCAACCCACCACAAGTTGGTGGGATGGCAACGGGACGGGGCGGGGACGTATTCACTATCCCATTTTCATCCCCGTAGAAAAAATTCATCTTCATCCCCATACCCAAATTGAACGGGTATCAAATTTTTGTGTCATCCCCATTCCCACTGGGTAATGAGTATAATCTCGTACCTATACCTATACCCGTTTTCTTACTACTTCAATATTAATTTTAATTAATTTTTATAAAATAATAAAAAATTACGGTAAAGGAAACATAATATTATTAAAAATTCAATATTATGAGGATGATTATTTCTTCGATATCAAATACTTTGAAATAAATTATAATTGTTTACATTTTATATTAGAATACCAAATAAAATTTCATGAGAACCAAAACATTTATTAAATTTGAAAACATTAATGAAACCTAGTTGATAAAATTTAAAACTATATTTTTAAAAATATAAAAGAAAAATAAATATTCAAATTAAAATATATTTTAAATGTTTGTTTACTTCAATTTTTTAAATTTTAATGAATCTCTTTTTTATACATTAATATAAGTGTTAATACATCACTTGATCAAAATGACACAAAGAACAAATAATAAATATAATAATAAAATTTTGACATAGATCTTGTATCTTTTGAACTCCAATATATGTTGGATGGTGATATAAAAATTTTCACGGCAATTACATTAAAAATTTAGTAGCAAATTTCAAAGTGAGTCATTCTAATTCCCACATGCTAAACTAAGATTGAGTTAACTCAATCGATTTACTAATTGGTAGATTAGAAATTTTGTAATCTGACTTAATCTACCACAAGTTTATGCATTAGGTAGATTGACATGATTTCTTTTTTAGATTTATTTTATATATTTATTGTAGTACAATTAAAGTAGATTAACTTATCATCTATTTGTAATTGTACAATCAAAATGTTCACCTACTTCTCCACATATTAATATAAATATATAAGTGAAAATCAAATTGTCAACCTATAATATAAATGGCAAAATAAATAAATTACACATTTAAATCATTCAAACATTCTTTAAGAACACTCTAAGTTTTAAAAAGATCTAATTGTCAACCTACATTACTAGTAGTAAATAGTTATAAGAAATGATTAAAAGATATTAAAGGGTTGTTGGTGGGTTACATATATGTTAGCATACATAGACCCATGTTTTAGGCCCATTTACTTGTGGCTTATAGGGTTAACTTTGTGTGTATATATAACACACTTCTTGTAACATTTTATACATACTCAATAATATACAATCTCATTCTTCTTATATTTCTTTGTTTTCTACATGTTATCAAGAGCCTGGTTCACAAATTTTATGCTTAAGAATGGATTCTTGCATTAGTTCCTCTATCCTAAACCCTCAACCCTATGCTCTAAGTCTCTTTTGCAAATTTTATGATTGAGAAGGAATTCTTACTGTAGTTCCTCTTTCCTAAACCCTAAACCCTTACTTAGCCCTAAGCCTTAAGTCTCTTTCGCAAATTGTATGATTAAGAAAGGATTGTTGTAGTAGTTCCTCTTTCCTAAATCCTTAACCCTAAGCCCTAAGTCTCTTTAGCAAATTTTATAATTGAGAAGGGATTGTTGCAGTAGTTCTGTTTCCTAAACCCTGAACCCTAAGCCTTTTTCGCAATTATGTAGGCATTTCACCAGGTATTTGCAATCATCTACTATTGAGATCATATTTTGTTTTGTTAGTTGCTTCTGTTGTGTAATCATCTAATATTGGGATCATATTACGTTTTGTTTGTTGCTTCCGTTGTGTGGTTCACATTTCTGTTTTATATTCGATTTATTAGGACAACTCGTAAAGATCATCTCAGCCTGCATTTGGTGCTACAAGAACTCTTGCATTTGGTGCTACAAGCAATCTTGCATTTGGTGTTAAAAAACAGATCTGTCTAATATTCTTAACCATGAAGGGATCTGAATTGATTAATGAGTTTTTCACTTGTTTAATGTGAATCTTGAAGGAGTCTTTAAGTCTTAAAGTTCAATTAATCAATTTCGTAATTCTGGGTTAATGGACTGTTTAAAAACAATTAAGAAAGATTATGAGAGAATAGAAAGAAGCAATACACCACAATTTATACTGGTTTGATTCAAAAAGAATTTACGTCCAGTCTTCTCCTAAGTAAACCCACTTAGGAGGATTCCACTAATACAATTAGGATCCAAGAATTACAAGAACACCTATGTAATTCTAGAACCTAAAACCCAAGAACTTGATCTACCAATCAAGAACTCCCCCTAGGAGCAATGCATCCACGCAATTGCACCTAGGCCTACACTTCACACAATGAAGCAATTGTAATCAGGAATACAATAAACAGAATCAAGAAACGAATACACCTATGTTGTGCAGATTTGACAATATGCTCCTTGATTCAAGCAAGACCGTTCATGGTAGACTCAACTATCAATCTTCTTGGATCTGCACCTGAATGATCTTCCAGAATGATCAATCTCTCTGTGACTATCAGAAGGCTCTCTCTCAGAAGGAAAAACTGCGTGATTTGTCAATGCTCTCCAGTCCCAAAATAGATTCTAAAACCAGTTTTTATACAGAGTTTTCTGCTGTCATTAATTGATTAGCAATTTACCTAATCGATTATCGTGGGTGTATTTTCACTGCCTTAGTGCAGTACTCACAGCTAATCCATTAGTTAAACAGCTAGCCATTCATGTTTGCACCAGCAAGAGTGTAATGGTCCAAAGCAGCACAAAGCAGGCCTAATTTACATCTGATAAAGAAAAACTATTAGCCTAATGCATAACCTAACTAGACCAAATCTATGTTCTATTCTAATCTAGTAGACATCATCAAAACCATTCTTCATTCATAGGTGAAGTAGCTCCCCCTACCAACAATCTCCCCCTTTTTGATGATGTCCAAAAACTTGGATTGTGATAGGCCTGCCTGCAACACATAAAGCAAACAACAACAGCAGCAAAGCAAACAACAATAGCAGCACATACCATATACCATTAACATACTCCCCCTACCAACAATATACCAATCTCCCCCTTTTTGGACATTAGCTAAAAGATAAGAGGGGGGGATGTGTAACACAACCAAACCAGCACATACCATGAACATCACAGAGTAACAATACAAAGTATGACAATACTAACAACGCAGCAGGTGAAATCAGTAGCACAGGTTAACATCAGAGTGCAGACAGCCATAAATCAAATCAGCAATTAAGTATTGCAATATCAGTTTAAATCAGTAGTGCATAAATTTATGGAAGTATAGAGCAAATAGAAACCAAGACCAATGGGATGGATAAACAGATCCAACAGCAGGAATATCAGAGTGCATACAGGTAGTTAAGGATTGTAGTACTAGCAGATGACTAATCTAATGAATTATCACTACAAGAAATATGGTTTATTGTGACAAATAAATAGTGATGAAGAAAAATTTTATCACAATTAATATATTATTTGTGACAAAGTTTTTATTTGTTACAAATATTATTTATATCAGTGACAAAATCAAAAAATGTCACAGTAAAATTTATTATAAAATTAAAATACATTTTACGAATTTATAAATTAATAATTAGTAATTATTATTTATAAAAATGTTAAAATGTTTATCTGAAAAAAAATCATAAGTATATATATATATATATATATATATATATATATATGTATTATTTTATAATATAATGGGAAATCTTTCTTCTTTTTAGTTAACTAGTAAAATTTCAACTACCAGTGATAAATAAAAATATTGTCACTATTTACATATTAAATACATTTTACGAATGTAAAAATTATTAATTATTAATTCTTATTTTTGAAAATGTTAAGATGTTTATCTGAAAAAAATATTCATATATATATATATATATATATATATATATATATATATTATTTTATAATTAAATGTGAAATATT
>Ga0214544_1012408_pt1 | contig 11114 bp, 6 predicted proteins | sample CNSS3metaG_FD_160074 | JGI IMG/M metagenome (GOLD analysis project Ga0214544, IMG submission 160074) | Root nodule microbial communities from cowpea collected in UCLA plant growth center, Los Angeles, California, USA - CNSS3 | ecosystem: Host-associated > Plants > Roots > Nodule | place: USA...
TGTTGCGTTTACTGCAGGAATGGCATGGACCATGGTGTGCACGAATCTGGTGAAGATGCAGAAACGGTGTTGTGCGTTTCCGCCGAGAAGATGGAGGTTGAAACCTGCAGCTGCTGCGCGGACAGGTGCGTGATGGCGCGAGAACGAACGGTGTTGTTGGTTCGCTCATGACGACGCTGGACTGCGTCTTGCCAGCGAGAATGGTGATGGCTACGCTGGTTTGGTCACGCTGGTGGCTGCTGGAACGTTGACGGCGCAGTTGCGGGTGCTTCCATGGCTGCTTCTGGTAGATATAGATGTTGGATGCAGGTATTGTGTGGAGGCTCTCGGTGGCGCGGTTTCAGCTGCTGCAGCTGTGGTGGTTTCCTTGCGGAGAAGATGACTCGCGATGGTGGTGTTGTAGTGTCCGGCGAAATTTTTTATTTAAAAAAATATTGAACACCTATGGCTTCGGTTCTTCCAGACCCGAGGCAGAAAACAGACGCTATGGCCTCGGGTGATAACTGAGGCCAAAAGGAGGTGCCTTTTGGCCTCGCCCCAATATGCCTCGGTTCTAAAACCGAGGCAGAATCACGAAAGTAACCGGGGCCAAAAGCCCTCACTGCACTAGTGTAAATAAAAACAATCAGCCAAATGGGCATCACTTAAAATTATCACGTCTCAAAGTTAAATAAATAATAAAGTGACATAATTAGCTAAGTGGTCATTACTTAGCCATCGGTTTAATGTATGATTTGACTATTGATCCATATCAATTATGATGTTTTAAGAGATAGTTTGATTTTACTGTGATTGGTCTAGTTCTGGATGTAAAATTCAACCTTCTTTTTTCATTTGGGTAGAAATTTTTCCCCAGTTAATTAATGTTTGGAATATAAAGCTTACCTAACCAATTCGACGCTCTTTATATTTATTGTTTTAAAATGTTATAACTGAGATAAAATTTGCAAAACCACTTCAGTTTGATTTTAAAGAATAATAAAAAATAAATAAAACAATATTTCCAAAGTATGTTCTAATAACCACTCTCAGCTAGAAAGTTATACGTGACATATGTGAATATAATATGTCCAATTTGATTTCCAAAAAATATGGGATTTTTATCATCAAAACTAGTGGTTAAATTTGGTAAGGACTAACCACTTTTTTTTTGGTACAGAAACAAGCTTCCTTGACTCAAGTAGGGAAGACTAGGTATTTCTATTCAAATGTTCGTGGAACTTACCTTTTCTTCTTGCTATCAGATATTCTATTTATACATCTCTTCCAGAAATATGTACTGTAACTAATTTAATGAAAAGGCTACGTAGGTCTCCTTTTCATAAAAATGTTTATTATTATTTCTAACATTAATGTTAGTAATGTATGTAATATAATAATTCATTATTGCAATTACAAATAAAATTAATACAATAAATTAATACAAATAAATTGAATTAATACATTAATGTAATCACTAGTGCAAAAAAAATTCTCGAAATCATCTAATACGCTTTAGTTTCAAGAAAAAACGAATTCTTTCAAAACACTAATATTTTTGAAAATTTTTGCATATCTATACACTTCGGTTACATAATCAAGACTAATAAAGATTGGGCCACTGTAAACATAATCAAGGTCCAAACCCATGGTTTGAACCAAGGTAAAACAACATTAATCCCCTATAAATAAGAGTGAACCCTAGTAATTAAAGGTGTGCATTTTCATTAGTCCATAATTTGATATTTGACTTTGAGAGTTTTTGCTGACTTGATCATCGGAGCCTTCTCTACAAGTAATCCCCACATGTTCCATCAAGTATCCGGTAATAAAAGCATGACGATCAAGACCAAGAAGTTTCCATCCGAGAAGCTCAAAGATTATACTAAGATGAGGTTCAAGTCTCATTATAATCTCATATTGTTCATATAAGAACAAAACCAAAGTAGAATTCCAAAAACAACCGGTGTCAAAGCCGTTACCTACATTACAGAATGATTACTTAAATTTTATTTATCATACAACACTATAAGAAAAATATATATTAGAGTTAGGTAAAGTATATTTTTATATTAATTTAATTTATATCAGTTTGATACTATAATGCTAATGACTATAATTAAAAAAAAGTTTTCGCATAAGACAAACAAACAAATTTGAAATAGATGAAGGAGATGAATGTGGAAAAAGGAGAGTATCAATGAAGGAGATGAAAAAAAAAAAGTGTGACTCAAGAAGATGAGTGATGAGATTTAAATGAAAAATGAGACAAAAATTGTGAGTAAGGAGATTTATCTTCTTTAATATGAACCTTGCATGTACCCGACCCAACAAATATACTAAGTAGCATGGCCCGGCAAGGCCCATTCAACATTATTTACCTAAAAGTGGTTAAATAATATTCTAAGAGATATTTGTTGGTACAATTATTGTATATTAACAAAATATATAACTAAATCTCAATAGTTTGATAATTGTACTATACAAGTATGGTTAGTGTAAGACCCGAGAAAATTAAATAATTAAATAAATAATTATTTAATAAATACGGGCAATGGGAACCTTTATGACATTTAATGCTGAAAATTATTACAAGGAGCAATGGTAGCTCAAGTGGTTAAGCATATGAAGTGGTGTTAAAAGGACATGGATTCAAGTTTTATGTATGCCATTTGTGTTTTATTTTAATTATGTTATTATTTTAATAATATGCTTGACCATGGGGCATGGTATTATAATCCAAGAGGTGTAGGAATTATCACGAAACATGTATCGGTTGAATTGGTTGTGCATTCTCTATGAAATTGTTTAGTTGTGTGTTCGAACCTTGTCTTATGTAAAATAGGTTCTTTTGAATCAAGGAGACTATGCTACAAGGATTAGGAGAGGTATCAAAGTGGAGGCAATTCCTTTGGTGCAAGAAAGAAACCTCAAATCATTTTGGAGCAAAGGATCCAGGTTACGGGAGCTACGTTCTCTTGCTTTAATATGTCCAAGTGACCCAACCTGTTTAAGCCAAATTTATGGATTTTTGTATGAACCGTCTGGTGGTGAAGAACACTTTGCCAAGTGACACAAGCCAGATTGACTCGTTTTTAATGTTGTGGTGGTTTTTGGGCTATTTTGATCTGGGGATAAGGGATTGTTAATTGAGAATGGAATGTTGGATGTTAATATTGAGCGAATTACGAGGTAATTGGAATTAATTGGACGAAATTGGTATGAACAACTTAGGGTTTTGGAAAAAATAGGAATTTGATGTTTTGGAATTAATTGTTGGTTGAAGTGTATTGAAAATTTATTGGATATGCTTTAGGTTGAGTAATGATACAACTACAAGTATAATTTCTTGTTCAATCGTGGAAATAGACATAGAGGCGCAGTTGGAGATTTTTGGGAGACTTTACAGGTGCAAGGGAATTCTGAGTTTCTCCTAGAATTGCATTCACTGCCTAGCAGAACATTACTTGCCGCTAGGCGCCAACGTAGAGAAAGTGACCTTGCGCCACTGTGAGGTGCAGTGATGGGTCTGGAATCTTTGTGAGTCAGATGAATGATAAATGTGGAATTTAGGGATTTTTTTGGACAGAGGACTAGGATAATGAGTAAATGGATGAAAATTTGTAAGGATTAATTTGTGGTTTGAATTGTAAATTAGAGGAATTGTGATATTAAAAATAGTATAGGATAGTAACTAAACCAGGATTATGAATGGAGTTGGTTGCAAAACGAGACTTAGGAATTTGTGATATCTTTTGGGTGTCCTAAGTTAGCATATAGTTCAATTCAAGCGTTAAAATTGTAGTACAATGTGGCAGCGGACTAAAAGGATAACTAAGTAAGGTTGCGTCAGTGTGGTTACTATACTTGAAGAGAATAGGCATTGGTTATCAGTTGAGAAACGAAATGTTAAGTGTAAATACATGAGATTATATCAACACATAGCTAATTGATGCACATGAGTTAATATATGATGATTGGGAACAATGTTGACAATATCTAGCTAGGATGGCTCATAATGATGGGTGAACATGTGGCGATCCCAAGTTGTGGCATGGTGAGTTAGTACTAGTGTGAATGTGTGAGTTGTGGCTCGTACAGAGGGTCTCCACTTGATTAGGGAATTGCGGGTGATGGCCAGTATTGTACTAATCTTGTGTTGAGAGTACAAATTGTGGTTCATATTGGGAACTCCATCTTGCGTTATGAATTGTAGTTCGTAACTTGATAGCCCACACGTGTATCTACGAGTTGTGGCTTGTAGATGGTGGAACCATGAGTTGTGACTTGTGGCAGTAAAAGGCACAATAAGGTCATCATCTGAAGATGTAGAACGTGGATAAACATGGTGGTGGCCATGCTTTATGAAATCAGGGGATACTCCTATCAATGTGTATATACTTTTTAATTGTGATTTTATATACATTTGTATTATAGCTCACCCTATCTGTTTGTGATTGGTGATGATCGTGTAATTTGTTACACGAGAGCAAATGATGTTGTAGGTAGTGTTGGTGAGGCAAAGCGTCAGAGCAGGGCAACATGGGGATTTGATTTTATAGTTATTCTATTATTACGTAACTCGATTTTTATTTATCAGTTTTAGAGATGTAAACTTTGAGTTGAACTTATGTATTGAATCTTTGCACGTAATAAACTTTGAAATTTTCCCGCGTTTTGGGAAAGAGGCATTATAATAAATGTAGTTTTGATTTTCTATATTATTTTATTCTAGTTTAAATTAGTAATATCTGGCTAGGATGTTACAATTAGTCCTCGGCCTTTTGCAAGCCCTTAGGTCAGATACATTTCCATCCCGTTAAGTAAGGGCAAATATAAGCCTTCAAACAGAATAAACCTTTGAGAAATCGGATGGTTGATTCACTTTTAAGACAAAGTATTTATCAACCCCCTATAGGAGCCTAGGTCGACTACCAATCAGTCTTGCCAGGACAACATTGAACGTAATCAACAATACCCGGTAAGTGACCAGTAGTTGGATACTTTTCGGTAAAATAGTAAGTATGCGACCATTTATCATCAAAAAGACTTAGCTGAAAAAGTTCAGTTAGGCCTCCCAGGAATTGGGCCTCTAGCATAAATTATCCATATTCCGTGAAGCCAAACCAATGTGTTGTGTAAATATACATATATATATATATATATATATATATATATATATATATATATATATATATGAACCTTCCAAAATTGAATAATACCACTCTTGAATTTAACCCCAAGTCAATTCTACTCCACGAACTCCAAAATAATAGTCAATTCTTCTATGATTTTCCCAAACCAAGTCTTATACCAATTAGTTCCTAAGACCTCCAATTCACTATATGGACAACCAAGTTTTCCCCTATGAACCCACCCTTAATATGTGTTTAATCCAAAGTACAATCAAAACAACTAGAACTTATACAAAACATAATCATGCTTCAATTCAGGTCACTTTTAGACTTATCGTTAATCAATAACTACAATCTTTTTGTCCCCCCCCACTCACCATTAACTAAATTCAAGTTTAACCTCAATTACAATCACCTTTACATTTATTAACCCACAACTATCATATAATTTACCTATTATTACATTATCCCTGCCTAAGCTAATGTAATCTCAACAGAATTCCAATCCTACACCCCCTTCGTATCACAAAACACTTACTACCCACAATGTTACACTAGCGCTTGATTGCAAACTAGGTGCCGCCAGGCAGTGCATCCAAATTCTGGGAATTTCCAAGAGTTCTTCAACACATGTTTGAGCCCTAAATCTCAATTACCCTTCCGTTCACCCATTCTCATTCAATAACCTTCAATCAAGTATTTTACTTGCACATATAATCATCATAATTCAACCTTACAGGGTTTCATTACATTTTAAATCACAATTATTTCCTAGACTCAAAATCCTTAATCATTCAACCCCAATATGCATACATGCCCTTATTCGTGCAATTACTCCAAACTTACACCCATTTTAATAATCACAAGCATCCAATATTCAACCAACAAATAAGGCTCATATAAAACCCAAAACGACCCAAATTTGCTCACATCACCTGGTGGGTATTCATCGCCGCGAGGCGGTTCATGTAAAAACCTAGAAATTGGGTTAGGTATATGGCACCGTGTGGCAGCTAATTCATGCCGCTAGGCAATTTTTGGTAGGAACCCATAAATTCATTGCAATTCACATGAGTCATATCACGGACCTTCAAGGCTATCAGGCGGTTTCTGGAAAATTTCTAAAAACACAAAATCAATCTAGATAATTCAAGGATCAAAGGCTCTCATACAATTCATACAACACGTAATCCAATAACGACAGATTAAAGCACGAAAACACAACTACCTTAACCTAGATTCCTTACTCCAATGTACCTTGAGGATTCCTTGCACAAAGCAATTGCCACCTCTTCGAGACCTCTCCTCACCTTTGCATAAAGTCTCTCCATGCCCTCATTTCTCACGTTCTGATGCTCTCAAGACTCGCCTTAGCCGCCCACATGAATTGCTATTTTCAAAACCCACTCTCTAATAACAAATGGTTTCTTAACTATGCCTTAACTAAGATTAATGGCAAAAAGGATCCTATTTAGCATCAACCAAGGTTTGAACACACAACCACACAATTACAAAGCAAGCGTACAACCATTTCAACCAATTCATGTTTCATGATAATTCTTACACATCTAGGATAATATTATCATGCTCCATGGTCCCACATATTTTTAAAATAATAAAATAATTAAATTAACACACTAGTGGCATACATGAGACTTAAACCCAATTCCTCCCATAATGTTTGGACATTCAATTAAATTCTCCATTTTCTTGTCAATATTCTTTTCCTTTTCTTTGTTAATGTTTGGACATTCAATTTTGATATGTCCTTGTTTACCATAATTATAATAAGAGAAACTAGGAGTGTTATTTGAGTCATTTTGTTTAGAGTTGTACCTCTTTTGATTACCATTGTTACTTTTTCTCTTGAGATACTTCCCAAACCCTTTAACCAATAAATTCAAGTTCTCATTGTCACTTGATTTAGCCACATCTTCCTCGGGTTCATCACTTTTTTAGTGCTAGTCTTCAAGGCAATATTGTTTACCTTTTTTCACTTAAGTTTTGCTCATTCAACCCATGCATCTCAATTTTTGGCTCCCTTAGCTTGCCAAACAATGCAGTTGTGGTCATAGTGGATAGACCCCTTGATTCTAATATGGCAATTACCTTTGGTTGCCAACTTCTATCAAGACACTTTAGCACTTTGATGTTTAGCTTTTCTTTATCAAACTCTTTACCAAACTAATGAGATGGTTGACAATGTGAGTGAATCTCTTTTTGCATTTCAGCAATTGATTGTCCTTGTTGCATCTTGAATAGCTTGTATTCTTATACCAAAACATGCTTCCTTGCTCTTTTCACATCACTTATTCCCTCATGTGTGACTTCAAAGACATCCCACATGTCTTTTTCACTTTTGCATTGAGAGACTCTAAAGAACTCATGCATATTCAATGAAGATGAGAGAATGTTCTCTATTGTACAATCATATTGAGCATGCCTTCTTTCCTCCTCTGTCCATTCATCTCACGGCTTATCAACCTACTTGTTATCAACATGTTTAGGAGTGTAAGGTCCATTCAAAATTGCATCCCAAATACCTTGGTTAATTGATTCATTGAAAATTTTCATTCAAATTTTCCAAAACTGGTAATTAACACCACTAAACATAGGTGGCCTATGTATAGAGGCACCTTCTGCTAAAGGAAGCTTGTTTTCGGCCATCTCAAAACAGTTTAAATCAGTTTTAGGATCAACTTGAGTAATTTTCAAGAATCTTGCTCTAGATACCAATTATAAGTATTGAAATGGGTAATTAGCCAAGAAAGGGGGTTGAATTGGTTTTTGAAAACTTTGCTTACTTTAAAAAACTTAAAAACCCTTTGTATTGAATCAAATCAACCACAAATTCATACTACAATTGCTCCTGGACATTACACTTTCAATAGGCTATAAACAAGGATAACATATTGATTTCATTAAACAGATAACTATGCAATGTAAATCAACATATCAAAATATCAAAACAATTGATTGAAATACTGGAAATTCTATGGAATTTCAAATTTATAGTTTAACTGAAAAATAGCTTGAGAGACTTATCAAGATTGATTCAAATAAGCAATGCAGATATGAGCCAAGCCTCTGGTTATGCCAAAACATACAAGAACAATTAAAGATTATACAATTCAAATTTCTTGAAACTTTAAAACATAAACCAAGACAGAAGGGATAAAATCAAGAACAAGGACACAAAGTTTTTATACTGATTCACTCAAATCTAAGCAACATCCAGTTTGTCAAGGCAACCTGCGCCCGACTTGCACTATATTAAAAGATTTACACAATCCACTGGATTACACTTTTAAAATATAAAAAAATACAAACCAAGACTCTTGAATCTCATAAGAGTCTCAACAAGTACAACAAGATCACATATGCAGACCTGGAAAACCACCAAGTAACACCTAGAAACTAGAGAAAGATCAAATCTAGATGAAGGCTCTCCTTAGCCAACCAAAGCTCTTTCTCCAAGTTCTTAAACCAAGAAAAATTTCTCCAAGCAGATTAAAGATCAATAACCAACAACTAAACTTTTGTATCTTCCAGAGATAAAGAGATTTTTCAAGAATATTGAATGATTTTGCGCTCAAAATGGTAAGTCTTAACATTGTCTCTGAAAAACCAGCCAATCTGTTAGCATATTCAACAAATTGATTTTCCATTCAATTTGTTGATTTCACTTAACTTGAGTGAAATCAACTGATTAAAAAATAATTCAACTGATTGAATATATAACAAATAAAACTATTGCATATAACCATTTAACTTGTTAAAAAACCATTCAACAGGTTAAAAGACACTAACTAAACCCTAGACATTTATACAATACGAAATGGTCTACACTAAGAGCACCAATCTTCAAGGGTTTTGTTCTTCATGTGAAGTCCAAATTCAACACACATTCCAAGCTTGATTAACATGTGAATCTTCAAGTCTTCATATCTTCAACACTTTTTCATAACTTCATCACGTCTTAATGCAATGGCTTCATATATCTTCATCAAATCTTCAAGCATTAATTCATTTGTGCTAACATGTTGTTCTTGTGCTTATGTGTATTTCCTGGTATGATTTTAGGTCTACAAGTGGGATTCTTGCAATGTAGGGGTCTAGGTTATTGTGGAACTAAAAAATCTTAGTGTTTTGCTTTATTCAAAAGTGTAAATTTTGAGGAATTTTGTAATTATTTTGATATAGTGCATGATTAGGCTTAGGTTGTCTTAATAAACTAGATGTAGCTCAGTTATTGAGTGAACTAGTATAAAAATTAGGGTGTGATCCTCTCTCCTTTATTTTATTCTACATTTAAATCTCAAGAAAACTCGTTAACTCAATTTAGACGTGTTTTTATGTTATATGATAATATAACTAAATTGCATATATCAATTTGAAACAATCGTGTGCTTACATAATTTTCCAGAATATGAGTTGATTGTTTTTATATTTCAGTATGTCGAATCATATTGCATGAACAAATTAATTTGTTCTTTATGTTTTCAATCGACTGAAATGTGTGGTTCTACAACTAAACAACTCTGATTTATTGGTCAACTGAATTCGAATTCAGAGGGTTTTATAAGTTTTAGTTGGGCATGATTTTTAGTACTCAACCAATTTAACCCCTCATTCTTTGCTAAGAAAGACATTTTAAACCTACATACAATGCCTATAAGAAAATCCTATACTATTAGCGCATCATACAAGGCCCAAAATAAACCTAATCTACTAAAAACTCACTAATGATCCATGATAATAAGTGAAGTGATGTAACTTTTGACTTGGTGATCTTAAATACAAACCACAACATCACAAATTTGGACTATAATAAAATGAATCTCTAAACTCCTAATTATCTTTATAAAAAATGACATCATTTTATTTTCTTAAATCGAATACTAACATAAAAATTAAACCAAACCATGTGAAGACAAGAAACAACATTGTTTGGTAACGATAATTAAGGTTGAGGAGTTAACTTCTCTTAATGTCCAAGCTCGAGGTGTTGTGTTTGAAATTGTAAAATCAAACTGACACGCAATCTTTATTGTTAGTAGGGACTCATTTGAAAAATATAAATAATTTTAGAAAAATAGGTGTTTAGTCCTTAACTTTGATATGAAAATGGAATTTGTTCCTTACCAAAACTTTGATACATTTCATGTGTGGGGATCAAAATGTATCAATGTTTCAAACATGAACGAATCTCATTTTTACATCAAAGTTCAGGAACTAAAAATATATTTAACCCATAAATTTAACATTTAACAAAATGAATTTTTTTCTTAAAAAAAACCTGGTTAAAAATACCTAAATTTATGGTTTGCTTAAAACTTAATTATGTCATTCTTTATGTTTCGTACGTAAGATAATAAACATGTGAACTCACTTGACGATAAAACCAAATGATAGATACTCATTTGAAAAAAAAAATAAAAAATAAACACTCTAAAGTAATTTTTTTTAATATGAGTTAAAACTTAATTAAGAAGTTAAGATTATTATAATAATAATCATCAAATAATTAAAAGTACAATAATTTATTGTTTATTAATAAAAATGAAAGAAAAAAATGTCATCATTTTGACGGAAAAATATTTATATGGCGATGTATATATGCGTGCATAAACATTATAATATATAATAGACACATGAAAGTGATATCTATAAAATATAGTAAGATTTATTTCTGTCAGCTGTCGTTGTTCAAAATACGTCCCCCCAAGTCAGAAATCCTCCTATGAATTAATTGCGGGAATTAAACTCTCACCTAAATAATAAATAGAAACTCCATAGTCCATTTTAGCCCAAGTGGACAATTCATGAACAAATAAGATACATCAAATAGTCAACCTTTTGTTTGGCGCGCGCATATATATATATATATATATATATATATATATGAAAATTATGTTTTGACAAATTGTTTTTTAGAAAATTGATAAAATTATTATAAATGGAATTAAAAATAGATTATAATTTTATTTTTTAACCAAA
>Ga0214544_1012411_pt1 | contig 11110 bp, 8 predicted proteins | sample CNSS3metaG_FD_160074 | JGI IMG/M metagenome (GOLD analysis project Ga0214544, IMG submission 160074) | Root nodule microbial communities from cowpea collected in UCLA plant growth center, Los Angeles, California, USA - CNSS3 | ecosystem: Host-associated > Plants > Roots > Nodule | place: USA...
GGGGGAAGCATCATGATTACTATGAGATAATACTATTTTTAATGTTCAACTCACATCCATTTTAAATCTAAATAATTGGATCATATTTTTTTACCTAAATCCATTTTTTTAGCAAAACTAGTTTGATTTTTTTTTTAAATTCAGATCCAAATATTTGGATCAAGATTTAAATCTAGTTCAAATATTTGGATCAAGTTCAAAATCCAGAATCCATTTTTTATAAAAGAAATTTAAATTGAATTTTCTAAAATATGTGTCCTTAAGGCCAACACGACTCAGCCTGTCTAGGTCGTCAAGCTCGCTCGGCCCATCAGGGTCTCAAACCTGTTCAGTCTATACAGGTTGTCGGGCATGACCCATCCGAATCGTCGGTCAACTCGACCCAACCCATTTGGGTCTTTGGGTTCGCTTGGCCTGTTCGGGCATCAGGCCTGCCTGGTCTGTTAGAATTATGGTGCTTGATTTAGTCCCACATCACTTAGAATAGTGAGATGTGGTTCTCTATTTTACTATATAAGAGACTCTATGTAAAGCTTTAAGATACACCAAAAAAATACAAATACTTCCCAGTGTAGTCGTGGACGTAGGCATACACATTGTAGCCGAACCACGTTAAATTCTCTGTGTCTATTTTTCTCTCCTTTATTCTTTCCTTTATTGCCTTGTTCCTAACAATTGGTATCAGAGCCGATGGTTAATACCAGCTCAGACGAGTGTAGTACCAGTATGGTCCTAGTATCAAAAGTCTTCCTGACAGTGTTATCAGGTAAGCGTGTCCCGTTAAGAAGAACGACGGTACAAAAAAGGGCAAAAAAGGAGGGGGAGTGTACCAATGTGGTTGAAGGGACTCACCCTTGAGGGGGAGATTGTTAGAAATCCAAGTGTGAGTCTAAGTCCCACATTGACCAGAAATGAGAAAGTAGAGCACTATATAAGAATAAAGACCCATAAACCCATTGCCTTAAGGTTTTGGGTTGAGAGTGGTGTCAGTATCTTATGTGGTTAGGCTCAGATCTCATTGGTGTTGTTCTCCCCAGTGAAACCCCCTCCTTATAAACCTGACACGGTCCGTACAAATCGGCTGGCACGGTCCGTTTGAGTCGTCAGGTCGACTCAACTTGTCTGGGTCGTCGAGCCCGCTCGGTCCATTAGGATCGTCGGGCCTGCCCAATCCATATTGGTCGTCGGGCACGACCTGTCCGAGTTGTCGGGCCGACCCATCCAAGGCCATCTGAGTCTTCAGGCTTGCTTGGCCTGTTTGGGTCTTTGGGTCCACCTGGCTCGTTCGGGTCATTGGCCTGCCTGGCCCGTTCGGGCCTTCGGGCCCACTTGACCCGTTCAGGTCATCGGGTTCATTCAACTTTTTCGAGTCGTTGGGCCGGACTGACTCATTCGGTTTTTTAGGCCCACCTAGCTTGTTCATATCATTAGGCCCGCCCATCATGTTTTGGTCATTGGGCCCACCCGACCTTTTAGGGTCGTTGGGCCTACCCGATCCGTACAGGTCATCGAGCAAGGCCCGTCCGAGTCTGAATTTAGCCTAGTCCATATCAACCTTTAGCCTAACCCAACTAGAAATTTAAATTGAAAATTTGGATTGAATTTTTTGGATTATCCATATTTGAAAATCTTGATTTATAGAATGGATATCCAATCCATAAAATATATAAAATGTAAATTAGATTGAAATTCAAATTCATTAAAATGATTTTTAAATGGATTGGATTTTTAATAAAATGAATTTTAAGTTGATTGGATTAGAACAAGATTTTTTGTCTAGTCCTAGATGATAATTTATTCCATTGTACGAAGACGTTCCAAAACAAAATTAATGAATGGATCACAAACAAGGAATATAAATGGAATAGAAAAAAAAATCCTGTGACATGTTTGGTTTAAGAAAATAATATATAGATTTTTATCTCCTTATTTTATTTTATAGTTTAAGAAAATAAATTTCATTTGCAAATTCAAAGATTTAAAACATTTGTTTGGCTTGACTCCCTATTTTATGTTTTTGAAAAATAAAAGTATTAAAAATGTGTATTCTTGGCTATTTTGAATAACAAAGTCTTAAACTATTCCATCATTTATAGTAAGAAATTATATATCTTACTGATCTTATTGCACTACATGACATTTTGAAAAAATATTGATAAATGTCGATATTAATTCTTAAAACCTTTTTCATCACAAATAAATCTAGAAGTCATATATGTTAATTATAAAAGATCTTGCAAAATTAACTCTATACCCACTTATAACATAAAACAGCCTTCTGGTTTGTGTTTCTTTCTATTCTTTCTGACCAAATCTGAAATTTCATCAATTATTTTTCATATATAAAACATAAGCTAATAAGCTAATAATATGTATGGTTACAAATCACATATCGACTAAATATAAATATAAAGTAATTTTATAATATATAAATAAGATACACATTTTATTCTATTATATAAAATTGAATTAGAGTTAAATTTTAGTTAATATAAATATTGTATCAGCCATTGTTTAAAAATGTTTATCAGCTGTTTCACTTTTTCAAAACTAATTGGGACTTTTCGAATTCTCTTTTCTTTGTATACAGTTTTTTTTATATGTTATATTACTATCTCGTACACGCATTATTACTACGAGATGATAGTTTATTCCATTGTAGGAAGACGTTACAAAACAAAATTAATGCATGGATCACAAACAAGGAATATAGCGGTAGGAAAAAAGAAGTACAAAAAAGAAAATGATATTTTTATTCTCATTTTGTACTCCACATTAAACTAAGTTACGTAAGAAAATATAAAATGAGAGTTAAAATATGATTTTCAGAAAAAATATTCTATAACATGTTTGGTTCAAGAAACTAATATATATAGATTTTTATCTCCTTATTTTATTTTATAGAAATAAATTTTATTTGCAAATTCAAAGATTTAAAAAGTTTGTTTGGCTTGACTCCATATTTTATGTTTTTGAAAAATAAAAATATTAAAAATGTGTCTGCTTGGCTATTTTGAATAAAAAAATTATGGAATGAATAGCTTAAGTAGAGATTAAAAAATAAAAATACTTTTGAAAATTATGAATATATTATCCTTATGTATATATTTATTTGTTATTGATACATTAATTATCCTTATTATTTTGTAAAAGAGAAAATGAATTTTGACGCAAATAAAGACAAACATAGTAAACCAGAAATAAATGCATATGTATAGTGGAGCTAAATTGAAATTTTATCTGTGAAAGTGTACGTTTTAACAGGATAGGAACCTTCCTCTTCCTTTCCCTCCCAAAAATTTAATTACAATTTTTTAATAAAAAAAATTCAATTCACTCCCCACCGTATTTCAACCACTGCTTAATCTGTGCATAAATTGCAATCTCTCTTATTTTCTATCTTCTCCGCTCTCTAGTTTTCATGGATCCAGATTATGAAACAAAGTATGCCACTAATGGCAAAGTCATGTTTGGTTCAACCGTTCTTCTCTTCCTCCTCGTAATCGTTCTCCTTTTCGTTCACACTTTCCGCCATTCATGCTTTCCTCGCCGCAACCACGCTATTCGAATCCCTTCCAAGGGCCTTCTTCCTTGCTCTCTCAAATTCCTTCCCATCTTCACCTACTCATCCAACACCCACCGCTCTCTCCACGACTGCGCCGTCTACTTGTCGGAGTTTACCGACGGCCAACAATGCCGTGTGCTTCCCAACTGTAACCACGTGTTCCACGCCCATTGCATCGATGCATGGTTCACTTCTCACTCTAACTGTCCACTTTGTCGAATCACTGTTCACCGACACGCCATACCGGTCCAACCATTTTCTAACACTGAACCGGCTTCGTTGGGTTTTTCTTCTTTTCCCGCATCGGTTTGGTGCCCGAGGAAGTCGTTGGAAATGGTAAGCTTAATAGTGGAGCTAAAAGGTGGCCGGGATCCAGATCCGGGTCGTGGACCCATGATATCAAGGGCTGATAATTGATACCGTTGTACAACTGGCGGTTGGGTTTTTCAGCGGCGCCCAGTGCTACTGAAAAACTTGGCGTTCTCTTTGGTTGACCCTGCGTCGAAATGTTCCATATCCACTCTTCTTTGGCGCTATTGCAAGATTATGTTTTGTTATTTTCTGGAAGTGATGAGTGAAAAAAATAGAATTGTTGTACCAATTACATGAATATGAAAATTCATCATTGGAATTTATTATTCGATTAGGGTAGGTATCAGTATTGATTGGCATCCCCGGAATGATATGGTCACGGATCCACAGGATGAAGAAAACGAAATCAAATTTGTCTTCACAAGAAGCAAATTTATACACTAGTACCTTCTGAAATTTTGACCAACCTAAACCGTTATTTGAAATCAAACCTTTTGAAAAATTGAGGTAATCACTGATTTTTCTTTTTTTTTTTTTCCATAAAATTGGTGGAGTGGTAAATGGGCCCGCAAGAAGTAAACTGAAAAGCCTGTTACTGTACGGGGCTAAGTGCGGGGTGCAGAAAGAATAGAAAAATGTGTGGTAATAAAGACGCAAAGAAATAGAAAAGTTGCTGAATATAGCCAGAAGCATTGGATGGCGCAGCGCATCGCTACCTCTACCTTACCATTGTAACAAACATACTTTGAGGGAAATGATACATTAACAAAAAAAAAATTTGACAAATTTTGACAAACTACTAAATAAAGTAAAAAAAGTACTATTTTTATTACTTCTTTTTAATTAAAAAATAAAAAGTTAATCTACTTTAATCCTATTTATAGAAAGTTTGTAAACTTTGTCAAAACCTCATTTTCCTTTGAGATTATAAACCGAAAGCCTGCAAAGTGGAAGGGAACCAGACCAAAGCAAAGCAAAAGAAAATGGGAAGCAAAGCAAATTTGTTGTGGCTATTGGGCACGTGCATGTGTGTTATTGTAGCGCATCACGAAGCCGGTGCTGCAGGTCCTATCGGTGCTGCAGGTCCTGCCGGTGCTGCAAGTCCTATCGGTGCAGCCAGACCTGTCGGTGCTTCCAGACCTGCCGGTGCTGCTAGACCTGCCGGTGCTGCCGGTGCTGCCAGACCTGCCGGTGCTGCCGGACCTGCTAGTGCTGCCGGTGCTGCCGGACCTGCCGGTGCTGTCGGTGCTGCCCGTCCTGTCGGTGCTGCCGGTGTTGCCGGTGCTGCCGGTCCTGCTGGTGCTACCGGTGCTGCCGGACCAGCCGGTGCTGCTGATCCTACCGGTGCTGCAGGAGAATTGCGAGGCAAAGAGCTAATCAAGAGTGTGTGCAAGACAAGGGGAAACAGTGAACTGTGCTTGAAGGTGCTTATGTCGGACCCAAGCAGCCCAGAAGCCTCCCTAAAGGACTTGGAAATAATAACGCTGAAGGCAGCGGCAGAAAACGCGAGCAACATATTAGTAGACGCGAAGATGATGATCGATGACCCGACCTTGGAACCGGCAATACAACAGGGACTGTCTGATTGCAAGGAGAATCTGTTGGATGCAGAAAGCCAAATTCAAGACACTATTGCTTCCGTTTTGTCCGACGATAAGAAAGATGCCCTGACGTGGATGAAGGCAGCCCTAGCGGCAATCGACACATGTGACGAATCCATCCCCGGCGACGATGACATTCTCTCGAAAAGGAGTGTAAGCTTTCGCCAACTCTGCAACATTGCCGTCTCCATCAACAAGAGAATGATGGGCGTCAATGCCTAGATGCTACTTACCATCTCTCAATCCAATGTTGGTGTCTTTTTGTCTCCACGTTTTGCAAATCCTAGATGTTTTTGCTTGACAAGGTGGTTTAGCTTTTAGTTATTAGGTGGGTGGATGAGAAAATTAACTAGCGTTCTCGTGCATTCAATAGGAACATATGCAGGCACCCACATATACTGTGCTAGAATATGGCACCCCCTATTGTCTTAGAACAACATCCTTTCCAATCTTTCTCCATTCCTTGTAAAAAAACCTATCTTTTATTTTCATATTCAGCACATTACATCACATAACCAATATTTATTCCTTTCTCCTCTCAATTGCTTTTTTTTCCATTGTTTTTTATTCATAAAAATATGTTAGCTATAATAATAAAAATGTTCGCCAATGCAATGATGAAATCAGAAGTCACATAGGATTTGGCAATGTCACCTTTCTTCGTTCCACACTCGAGATTGATAACGCATAAAGAATGCAAACATGGTCTTTCACAAATCACAAAAGCGTTGCCATGTTGCGTCATGAAATGACACTATTATAATTTTCTACAGAAGCTTGCAGTTATTGCAGTGAGAATAAAAAGGTTGTTCATGAAGAAATTGTCGAAGAGGTTAACGCTATGGAGCTTGGGAGGGCGAAGAGAAGGCCTTTACACAAAAATATGATAGAGATACTACATCTCTTCTTTCATCAAGGCTTGTTTCATCTTACTATAGCAACTTTAATTTGAGCGTGTCAGAAACAAAAATTTACTTCTCAACATTTTGTTTTGGTTAATACTACCGATTATTGTAAAATGTGGCATATGAAATTGGGACATCCTCTAATCAAATCTTACAAGTTGTTGCTTCCTAACATCCTCACATTTCTTTTTTATATGTCATAGCTTGTGGTTTTGCTAAACAAAAACGCTTACCCTTTAACTCCTACACTACTAAAACTACCCATTCATCTAATCCTTATCCTATACATTGTTCTGTTTCTTATGATAAATGTTCCTCTGATCATGGTTCTTTTTGTCACAACATTTCTGCCCAAGCTAAACACTTTTCCTTTAAAGAAGCTCCTCAAAGTGACTATTGAAAATATGCAATGGTTGCTAAAATAGATGCTCTCAATAAAAACCGTACTTGGACATTAGTTTCTCTTCCTCCTGAAAACAAAGTCATCAGTTGTAGATGGGTTTACAAGGCTTAGCTGGTTGCAAAGGGATTTACACAAGGATAGATTACTTTGAGACATTCTCTCTGGTTGTGAAGCTAACTTCTTTAAGACTTGTCCTTGCGCTAGTTGCTACTAAACATTGGTTTATACACCAACTAGATGTGGATAGTGCTTTTCTCCATGGTTATTCAATGAAGAAGTTTTCATGAAGCCCCCTCGTGGACTATTTGTTCCTCATCCAAAGTGTGTTTGCATGCTTCACAAGTCCATATATGGTCTCAAGTAGGCTAGCAGAAACTGGAAACACAAATTCATTACAAAACTTCTTCTTCTTAGGTACTCCAAAAAAAGTTCGAACCTCTCCTTTTTTGTCAAAGTCTCTTCTCCACTGTATAGTAGGTTTATGTGACGTACTTGTAACGATATCACAGAAATTCATATTGTTAAAGCTTATCTTCACAACCAATTCCTTATAAAAGATCTCGGTCCTCTTAAGTATTTTCTGGGACTCGAAGTCATTCGGTCCTCATATGGTCTCGTTATAAACCAAAGGAAATAAAGCTTAGACCTCATAACAAAAACAAATCTTTTTGACTGTAAACCAACATCAACACCATCTGATCCTTTAGTTAAATTGCATGTTGATGAAGAACTGTTATTGATTGACCCCTCTTCCTACCAGCGCATCATTAGGAGATTGATTTATTTGACATGGTATTTCTTTTTGTTGTACAATAACTTGGCCAAGTTGGCCAGGTTGCGTCTTCCCCTCGTCAAGCACATATGCAACAAGCTTTAAGAATCCTTCTTTATCTGAAAAATGCCACTAGCTATGGTCTCTTATATCAGTCCAACACTAATCTTAAAATCCAAGCCTATTCAAATTTTGATTGGGCATCCCATCTCTGGCTTTTGTATCTTCCTTGGCACATCTTTGATTTCTTAGAAATCTAAGAAACGAACTATTGTCTTAAGGTCTTCATTAGATGCTGGATATTGTACTTTGGCCTCCCTCACTTGTGAATTATCGTGGCTTCAATACATTTTCCGAGATCTCCATTTCCACACCTTATACAACCTCTTGTGATAACAACTCTGCTATTAAAATAGCTAAAAATCCCACTAAGAGAACTAAACATGTTATACATATGTTTTGTTATCTCTATTAACATATTCTGTTAAATCTGTTTTCATTTTGTTTCTTTACCTTTTTTGTACAACTCTTTGATTAAATGTTTTATTATACATCTATATATTCAAGCCATTCTTTGTAATCAGTGACATGTATTGGAATATATGAATGATATTTTCTTCTCCTCATTTCTCTTTTTTCCAATACACTCACAAAATAGGAATCTAGGTCGTTGAATTATTGTTATTTTTGGGAAAACTAACGTCGAGATGTTCGAGGAAAGGAAAATAATCAACGATTAGAAAGAGATCGACATTTCAAAGAAAAAAGAAAATCCATGTGGGTGACAAGGACTCGATGAGTAGGGTTTGCATATGCTTTCATGTGATTTAATTATACTAAAGTAATGCCACATCATTTGAAAAAATTGCATATGACATGTTTTGATTCAATCCACATGAAATAGCACCAAAACGCCTTTCCGAAGGACACCAAAGTAACGCCATATACACACACATACACATACTACACACTTTTTTATCTTCTCTTCTAATTGTTTGGCTTATCATGGAATTCATTCACATCTTCAAGATCACAATGTGTGTGCACTTATGTTCAAATAATGTAATTCATGTCAATTAAATATTTTTTTATGTTGCACATTTGAATATTTCTACTCCTTAATAATATTTTTATTTATTGTGTTTTTTATTTGCACATGAGAATGCCTAATTGTAAATTTATTTGTTTAATGATACAAACTTTTCATTTACTATGTAATATAAAAAGGAAGTTGATCTTCTTTATTTTCTTATTATTAATTTTTGTTTCATTTGAATACCTCTTTTGTTTTGCTAAAACACTTCTCATCATCTCTCAATAGTTCAACTAATTTGGCAATGAAAAGTTTTCATATTATTCATCTTATCAAATCCATAATTATACAATTATTTTTCTTTGTGGGATTTCATTTTTATTAAATTGTTTCTAAGGCACTGATTTAAGACACACATTTAATTATTTTTATTTATTTTTTAATATTATTATTAGTTATTTATTTTTATCATGTAGAATATTAGTTTTTGTATTTTTTATATTTTTTTATTTTCTAATTCATCATCAGAAGTGTAATTTTATCATTGCAATTGTATAATTTTTTTTACTATGATATAATAATTTAATGTGACTATCGTGATTTTTTTGTCACTATCGAACATATTAATTATAAATTATTATTAGTTTAGTCTTTGTTATTTTCATGCTTTTGTTTTAAGCGGTGTATTTTAACTTTTATTAATGTATTAAAAAAGATATTTCATTATAATTTAAAAAAAATGGAAGTAAAAAGACATTTAAATTATTTTTAATTTGAATATCTATTTTGTTAATAATTTTTTAAAAATATTTTTAAATTTTATCAATCAGATTTCATTAATATTTGAAAATTTAATAAATGTTTTGGTTCTCATTACTCAAATTTGTTCTCTTATATAAATCTTGTCTCACTTATATTATTCATTTGAATTCATAAATCTCTCCACACTCATTTCTCATCAAAACTCATCTCCTTTGTCCATTTTCATTCTCTTCATCTATACTCATCTATTTCATTCACACACATATCTTTCATCTACATTTTTTCAAGGGTGACAATATGGGCTTGGCTTAGTGAGCCGGCCAGCCAAAAAACGTAGTGCGGGCTGAGATATTGAGCCTTCTAGCCCGCAAAAGTCCAACACGCATAACCTAGTTCTCTTCCATTCCATCAAACATTATGTCTTTATCCAACTATCAAACATAATGGTACAACCAGTTCTCTTCCATTCCTCATTGCATTCTTCAAGCATTAAATCTGTTTTGCTCACATCTTATTTTAGGAGCTTCTCTCTGATATCATGACAAGATGGTGGTTTGTAGCCAACTCCATATTTACCAATCATTTCACACATCTTTGCAAATGTTGGATTTCAAATCACATTGAAAGGAATGACATTGGTGTAAAAGACTTCAGCTACTTGAGCATCAACCTCTTCTTTGAATCCTCTTTTCATCATTTGATTTAAAGGTGCTTGGACTCCCCCCCTTAATAGTATTGGCAATTGTTTGTTTTCCTTTAAAGCCAAACAACCTATGTCCTCCTTTAACAATCTCAGTTTCTACATTTCCTTCATCAATAATATTCAACTTTCTTCTTTTTAATGAAACATGCTTAGATTCTGTAACTATCTTTATCATCAAATTTTTAATTTCGTTCGAAACAGAGGCATACGGTTCAGAATCCTCCCTAGTTCCAACAGATGATATTTGAATCTAAATATCCTCCCACTCATAATTTTTGAGCAATAACTACATTTAACTTTTCTACCATTGGCATTAATATCAAACCCGTGTTTCCATCCAATATAAGACCGATTTCCCGAAGTATTTTTACTTCTAGTCTTAACAGATGAGGATGCACTTGGATTAGTATCCACTGAATTTGATGCATTTCCATACAATAATCTAACTTTTCACTACAAATTTAACCAGAAAAAGAAAAGATCACAAGTGCAACTGTAAGGAGCTTAAATACTTCAATCAATATGTAAGTATTTAAAAAATAAAAAAATTAAAAATTAAACTAACTAAACAGTTAGAAAAAAGAGGAGAGGATGCATGATATTACAGCGCAACAAAGGGAGAGAGAACAAAGCACTCATGAGTGAAGGATGTGACCATTGCAGATGGCGAGATGGTGGCCGATGGCGACACCGATGGTCACAAGCAGGGACGCGACGATGACACGACCAAGTAGATGGCGACCCGACCCACCACCACGGCCACAACGACAACGAACGACAGCGGATGAATGAGAACAAATGACACAAACACGAACCAATGACGACGCCACAAATAGAGAAGGACACGAACGAATGACGATGACGTGACCAACAAAGACAGACACAAATGCGAGTGCGGTGGCTAACAAAAAAAATGCGACGACGAGTGCAGTGGCCACTGACTCTAGACGTGATGGCTAATACGGTGGCTAAAAGCTCTAGAAGCGATGACGAAAGGTTCAATAGATGACAATGAGCGAGAAAAATCACGACTGCACAAATTGAAAATGAAAAA
>Ga0214544_1012413_pt1 | contig 11106 bp, 10 predicted proteins | sample CNSS3metaG_FD_160074 | JGI IMG/M metagenome (GOLD analysis project Ga0214544, IMG submission 160074) | Root nodule microbial communities from cowpea collected in UCLA plant growth center, Los Angeles, California, USA - CNSS3 | ecosystem: Host-associated > Plants > Roots > Nodule | place: USA...
AATTTTGAACCCTAAATAAACCCTATGGCTTCGGTTGTTAGAGGAACTGAAGCCATTGACCCCCTTTTGGCACCGGGTCTCCTTGGACCGAGGCCCATACCCCTGACTTCCAGCCACTTTTTGGCTTCGGGTCCTACTGGACCGAGGCCTATACCCCTCTTTGGCACCGGTTTTGAGCGAACCGGGGCCTATACCGCTCTTTGGCTTCAGGTATTTGGAGAACCGAGGCCTAAAACTTGGCTCTAATTGCAAAAATGCCACCGCGCCATTATATGCTTCGGTTTCTGGCCAACCGAGGCATATAAGGCGAGGTAAAATGGGAATTCTGCACTAGTGTTGGCATCAATGCCTATGTATATATATGTACTTTTTGGTGTCCATTCTGTTTTGACAATTTTAACATACTATGATTTTTCACTACTTCAAATTGAAATGAATACATTAGATTTTTTTCATAACTATCTACAACAAGGAAAATACAAGAATATTGTGCTTCCTGGACCCTAAAAGACTGTCAAGTGCAAACTCCTTTTGAGGAATACTCCAAAGAAGTCCAACAAAATTGGAAGTGGTTCAAAGCAATTTTGTACTATTCATGGACTTGATGAAACTTTGGACCTGGTCTTTGAAGTTGACCAAATGAAGTGCAATCAGCTTGTTAAAGTGTTGACTTATTCTAATGATTAATCAAATGTTAGTTTATGTTTTTTCTTTTTGAACTTCAAAATGTAGCAATAATCATTTTTGAATAATATGCTACTATATATGTACTTTTTGAACTTCTACTTTTAATATTGGCATCAATGCCTATGTATATATATGTACTTTTTGGTGTCCATTCTGTTTTGACAATTTTAACATACTATGACTGTTCACTACTTCAAATTGAAATGAATACATTAGCTTTTTTTCATAACTATTACACCTTTTAGTACAACCATTGTTGTTGTTATCTAAAATATTAGTTCAAAGGTTATTGGTTTTAATTTTTTGTAATATGTACATGTAAATTTCAATTTCAATGCTTGAATTGGGTTTGATTGAAGTAATTTTAGGAAATAACATTTGGTTTAAATATTGTTAAGAAGATTATTCCACCTACTAAAGTTTTAATGGCGAGTGGAGAAGATATTGAAACTTTTATCTTTTAATAGATCATTATGTTTGAAATAAAGAAACAAGTCATATTTGCATGTTTCAACAAAAGTATACTACAATCCATAAACCCAATAGGAAATTTGATATTTATGTTATATTTGCATGTTTCAACAAAAGTATACTACTTGCATGGAAAAGAGTTATGTTATTCTCTTGGTGCAAAAAGGAAATAAGGATGAAACATTTTATATTTATGTTATATTTACTAACATATTATTTGTGTACAACTTTTGTGCTTTCTATTTGCAGCATATATTTCTGAAAGAAACATTATGCAGAAAATATCAACTATGAAATGTACCTGTTTCCACAATAGGTCCACCTTGTACAACAAAATATGTCAACAAAAAAGGTAAACAAATACATTCATGGATATAGTAATAATCACTAAACACTTCATAGTAGTCAACGACTAATACACTAGTGCATAATGGGTTTTTTTATAGCTATATGCCTCGGTTCACTTCCAAACGAGGCATATGAAGACGCGGTGGCACTTTTGTAATTTTTTCAAACTTTTATGCCTCAGTTGTACTTAGAACCGAGGCATAAACCCCCTAAAATTTTTATTTTTCCCACTACATTGATATTTTTAAACTGGTGGCAAGCTTTATTGCCTCGGGTCAATTCTAACCGAGGAAGATAGATGTTTATGCCTCGGGTCTATTTTAACCGAGGCATATTTGATTGCTTTTCAAGTGGAATACGTCTCGGGTCACATCTAACCGAGGCAGATAAATGTTTATGCCTCGGTTTAAAATCAACCGAGGCAATAAGCCTTCTTAGGGTTTAAAATAAATCGTGCCACTGTTTATCTTCTTCGTGTGGAGCAACAACCATTTTTCTCTCTTCCATTTCTGAACGCCATTGTTCCAGATCGCAAAGGTTCCTTCTTCCACATAGTAGCAGTTTCGTCTCTCCACCACCGGTCCGCCGTTGAACGGGCCTCCTCCGTCACGCGAGCCTCCTCCATTGTTGTCATCATAGAGGTTGCAAAACTGCCTCCATTGTCGTCATTCAATCTCGCTTGTAGGTATGTACTTCTCCTTTTTCAAATCGTAAGACTCTTCTATGGGTTTCGAATGTCAATGTGTGTGTCGAAGTCGCGATTTGGCTCACGATGGTTAGTCGTGGGATGTTTCCATTCAGATATGATAGTGAAGAGAGGGTGTTCTACGTCGTCGGCGAGATGAATGAAGGCGTCGTGAAGTTGTTCCGGCGTGATTCGGTGGTCGAAGATGGTGGTCACGACACACTGGCGGCATTTAGGGTTTGAATGGTGGTTAGGGTTTCTGATTTGGGAGAAGATTGAAGATGATGATGTGGCACATTGTGATTGGTTTACGTGTGTGTACAAGGATCATGGCTACGTGTAATGTTGTTATTGGGTCAGAAATTACTTTTTTTTTTAAATCTGCGATGCACATTAGGTCTCGGTTCCCTCTAGAACCGAGGCAGTAACCCTCGCATATGCCTCGGTTCATAACCGAGGCATAAACATGTCTTTTTTTATCTCGCCAGCATATGCCTCGGGTGTAAAACCGAAGCCAAAAAGTCAAAATAACTGCGACATAATCTCTTTCCTGCACTAGTGATATTTTGTAGCAATAAGTTAAACACAATACACTACAAAAAATATTGACATTTGTGACGGTTAAAATTACAAATTTTAGCAGTCAAAAATCGCCACAAATGAAATTATTTGCGGTTAAAATAATTGTCACAATTACACATGTCAATAACTGTTTGTAGTCTAAATTATTTGCGGTTAAAAATCGCTACAAAATGTAGTCTAATTTGATTATATTTTATCATATTTTGATGGTTAAAAATTGCCACAAAATACATTATAAAAATCGAACATTGGAATTTTAGGACGACTTACATAAAAATCTATTTTTGCACTTCCTATCCACCAATACTTTTCAGACTCGATATCAATATCAGCCACCAGACTTGAAATAAAATTATCAAATGTTCGATCAAATAACATGGCCACAAACATGCTTTCTCACAACTACCTCTTTTTCAAAATCTAATTACCCTATGCAAGCATCAAAACACTGAAAAATCTGGTTTCCCCTTGTGTGATGGTGGCCATATCCAGTGATCGCTTATGGCCTGATAGCATTTAATGCAAAGTTAATATTTACATCAACACAATAAAAGAAATCATATATATTGTCACATTTGTGAAAATTTTGAAACCTCTTATAATGGCAAGAACAACATTGGTTGTTGTACAATTACCCACTGAATCGAGAATAGACTCTGCCATGCCCTTCCCTGTACGTGCATTTATTTTAGATGAACGTACATCACAAAAGAGATAACTGACATAACAAAATTTATTGACTAAATTCATTACAGTAAAAGGAATAAAACCTACAGGAACTACTCCAAGGGGTATCTTTATTGCAGACTCCAGTCATCGTTCCGAAGCAGTCCATTTACAACCTACTAAAAAGGCGTGTAGTTAGTAAGATAATTAAAGAGAAACATAGGCAACTGTTTTGGGAGTAGGAGCCAAGCACCTACTTTAAACACTCAAATTACCCTCAAGTCCTTTTGGTTTGTTGTTCTCCTTAATTAGCTTGTTCAATTCTTTCTCTTATTTTCTGTCTTTTTTCTCTTTCCATTCGGCAGATTGGGCGATCGAGGTACCTGTCTAAAAGGCTCCAATGCTTAAGTCAGTTCAAGGTCGATCAGTGAGTAGCAATAAATGTTGTAATAAATGCGAGTTAAAGATCCCTACCAACTTACCTTGGGCCTCTATTTATAGTTTTTGGTATGGGCCTGTGATTAGGGTTCCTTAATCATGGCCCAATTGCTTTTTAAACTTGATTACTGACTTACTTTACTTTAATTAACTTTCAGCTTACTGGTTCAATTTTGGTTTGGCCGCCCGACCGACGAGCCGTGCGACCTGTCGGCTGGATTCATAAATGAGGGTCTCCATAAGGGTGGAGACAAAGTTCAACTGGAACTGAACACGGGGGGTGTTTAGTTCGTTTGACCGACAGGTAGCCAGTTTAGCGTGTTAAGAGCTGAGACTTCATCCAGAGAACGGGAGGGGGGAGCCTTGGTCACGAGCTCCCTTAAAGCACTCTGGAGAGATTGTCACATCAACGTCCCAAGGAAAGGTCCGTCTGTAGTGGGCGGCCTGTGGCCGCTTGACCTTGGACCGTTGAGGTGGTGAGATTCCTAAATCATAGCCAAAAATTGCATATGCATTGCCCTTATTCACTGTAGTCCAGTGCTTAACTTTGTCACCAAATTCTCGAAAGCACACATCTGCAAATGTTGTGAAGTCTTCCCTATATGCATACACATAAAAATATCTTAATCACAACAAAAACCATTGCCTAATTTTATAAATGAAGTATTTGTCGTGAGATCTATATATATCTATGACAATTAGAGATTTAAAGTTTGAGAACCACCAAATATGCTATTAAAATAACTTACAATAGTGCAAAGACAAAAATAGAAGATATATTTTCAATGTGTAGTATAAAGAAACTACAAAGTAAATATATGGCAAAACTACAATAAAATTATGGCAGATGTAATTATGGGTGATAAGATTAAGAAAATAAACAAAACTACATTAAAATATATAGAATGGTAAAGTACAAAAACATCATAACTACATTTCCAGAAGCAATGGATCCTAGACTCTATTATCAACAAAGAGAAATTAAAAACCCGAAAGAAGCATAGAAAAACTAAAAGATTTCATATATCATGTAATTCAGAATGAAAATAAAATTTAATAAATAATCAAGTACAAGTCTTCCCCAAATAACAATACCTTAGCAAATTTTCCACTGAAAATAAAGAGAGCAACCTTCTAGAATGTTGGTATATGATGGACTATAACTGCAATTAATCTAAGGATATACCTTCCTCTTAAACCATCAACCTCTTTAGATTTTCATTCTTCATTAACATACATAGTTTTGTCTAATAGTTCAAATATGAAGTTTTCATTTCTCACTTTCTCAACTGTGATTTTTCTTTTAGACAACCAACAAGAGAACATAATAAGAAAAAGGAAATATACAAACAATGATGGTCAATGTAGCAATAGATCAAGTTTGATTATTGTTATTGAAATTTTAATAAACCGAAAGATTGAACCTGAATATTCATATTAATATAGGTTTAATCTGTTTTGGCAGAAAAAACCATTCACAACCACCAATTTATGATTCATATTCTACAGAGGAAGCCATTAACTAAGTTGGATTTGAGTAAGTTATTATTTTTCTTAAACATTTTTGTTATGTAAATGAAGCTGTTTTATTTATTGTCATACATTATGGAAAATAATTTGCAGATGTGGACAATTAAGTCAACAACTTTGAGAATATAAATGCAATATGTGGAATAAGTGATTGTAAGTGTTCTTTTTTCTTTTAGAATAAACATCAATTTTTTTTTATAAAATGACCACTCGACTTGAATGCAAATGCAGCTGTTTAAAACCACATACAAAGCTGTGGAACTGCTATAACTAACAATGTTAATATTTCTGAGAGCAACAACCAATACAACTACTCAAAAAGTTCAATTTTTAATCCATCAAATATGCCAACGGTTTGTATGTTTATTTAACATATTGTAATTTATGAAAGTTATCTTATTTTCAATTACTAAAACATTTTGTTTACTGAAATATAGTTGTCCAGAGTACTATACTACAAAGTAATTCAAGTTCTAATGACAATGGTAAGCGTAATGATACTAACCAAATAATAACATATTCTGCAGGTTAGTCAAGTTTAACAAACATAAATTATTTATTGTTTTATAATTATTATATATCTATTAAAAGGTTATACTAAAACCTACTTTGCAAGGTGGAAGTTCTGAACATTTAAATTTCTATTTTATTGTTCCTAAGAAGAAGTCTATTAAATATTCTTTTAAAGTGATTCAATCATTTCAAAAGAAATTCAATTATGATGATCGAAGAAGAACAAACCGAAGAAGTTTAGAAACAATAAATCATTAAAGAGGAACAAATCTAAATGATGGTAATTTGAAACTCACTTAGACCATTTGATGTGGACTTGGTCCAAAATTAGACCCATGAATTTAATTACTTTTGTCATTGTTAACAGAATGCACTTTTACAACGAAACTTTATTCTAAAGCAGAGATCCAGGGTAAGTATATAACTTTATATGTTCATACATGTATCTGTTTTGATTTATGTAATATACTTTTTTTTGGTTCAAAAGTAGTCCACTTTGGACAACTATGCTTGGAATGCAAATACTGTCAAAGTGAATTATGGTATGAAGAAAGAGCAAGAAAAACTAAAACATTAAACAAAGCTGATTTCTCATTGTGTTGCCAAAAGGGAAAAGTTCAACTTCCACTTTTACGACAACCACCTCCTCTACTTCAAGATTTGCTAAATGGTTCTGACGATAGAAGTAGAATTTTCTTACAAAATATAAGAATATACAACAGTATGTTCTCATTCACTTCAATTGGAGGTAACATAGATACTTCGATGAATAATGGTTCTACACCACCTCAATGCATTCTTAATGGACAAAACTACCATCGCATTGGAAGTTTGTTGCCACAAGATGGATCAAAACCAAAGTTTGCACAACCTTACATTTATGATACTAAAAGTGAAATCAACAACAAAATGTAGCATTTCAGGTTAGCTAACATCTGTTTTATTATTTTATAAAAGGTCTTCCAAATTGTTTATTAACTTCAGTTTGTTCAAATGTGTTTTAGGTCATATTCAGATCAATCTTTGGTAGATCAATCACTGGTTGCTGACTTGATGAAAATGATTGATGATCACAATGTTCTTGCAAAATCATTTAGAAGAGTTAAAGATTTGTCAACAAACAATTTGAATCTGACTTCACACTAAGATTATTTAGAGGTAGATCGAAAGATCCAAGAGTCTACAACACACCTTCATGTGTTGGGATAATTGTACTAGTAGTTGGTGATTTTGGTAATCTGGATGTAGGAAGAGATATCATTGTGAAGAAATGTTCTAGTGAATTGACTAGATTGCATGAAACTCACACTACCTTTATTTCGTTGTAATATCCCCTAATGTTTACGCTTGGAAAAGATTGTTATCAAGAGGATATTCCAATTAGAGAAACTCATTCAAAAAGTAAAGCAAGGGTAAGAGTTCGTATTTCTTTGAGAGAATTTATAACCTTTAGAATCCAGTAGAGGTCTTCGAAGTTTGGTAGCATTGTTAATGCGTGTTGATTGTTCCAACAATTCTTGGTCTACTACTACACTATTATTGAAGCACAACGTTTGTCTTTCATTAGAGAAAATCATAAGTTAATACATTATGATATTCTTAATGGATTACAAAAGGCTGTTAATAGAGGAAAGACAAATCCATCTTCAATTGGAAGATGTATAGTCTTGCCTGCTTCGTTTATAAGTGGTACAAGATATATGTTTAACAACTATCAAGATGCAATGGCAATTTGTAAGAAATTTGGATATCCTGATTGGTTCATAACTATAACATACATTGTAAATTGGAGTGAAATACGTGATTTTGTTTCCCTAAGAGGTTTATCTGCATCACACAAACTTGACATTGTGTGTAAAGTCTTCAAAATGAAACTTGATCAAATGATGACACATTTTTAAAAAAATGACTTTTTTCGGAAAGTCTACTGCAGGTATGTTCTGTATGCAATTTTATATTATATATTTAGTTATTCAATTACAAAAATTGTGTATCATTGTATTTATTCTTTTTATATAATCATGTATGTATACAGTAGAATTTCAAAAAGAGGATTACCACACGCTCATATACTTTTGTGGTTAGATGGAGAAAGCAAATTGAAGACTCCAGCAAATATTGATAAGGTAATTTCAGCTGAATTTCCTAATCAAGATTTGTACCCAAAATTGCATAAAGTTGTTTCTAGTTACATGATACATGGGTCATGTGGACTTACAAGATTCAATTCTCCTTGTATGAAAGAAGGTAGATGTTCAAAATATTATCCAAAGAATTTTACAAGTTGTACTACCATTGATGAAGAAGGATATCCATCATATAAAAGACGTGATAATGGCAATTTTGTTGAAAAAAATGGAATCCAACTAGAAAATTCTAGTGTGGTTCCTTACAGTGCACCTCTTTTAATGAGGTATCAAGTTCATGTCAATACAGAGTATTGTAACAAGATAAATGCAATCATGTATTTGTTCAAGTATGTCAACAAAGGTCTGGACAAAGCTACAGTTAAAATAACTAACGTTGCAGATTTGAACAAGGAAACAATTATTGATGAAATAAAAAGGTATTATGACTGTAGATACCTCTCACAATGTGAAGCAGTTTGGAGAACATTTGTTTTTCATATTTACCATAGGTGGCGTGCTGTTCAAAGATTAACATTCCATCTTCCAAGCGTGCATCTAACTTTGTTTAAAGATGATGATGATATTAATGTTGTATTCAACAGATGTGAAAACAGTAACACAATGTTTCTAGGTTGGTTCGAGGCTAATCGTAATTATACAGAAGTAAAAGATTTGACTTACGAGGAATTCCCAAGTAAATTTGTGTGGATGACAAAAGAAAAAGAATGGAAACCAAGGAAGAAAGGTTACAACATTGGTAGGCTTACTTATATTCTGCTTGGCTCTGAAGAAATATATTATATGAGAATATTATTGACGATTCAAAAAGGGTGTGTTGATTATGAGAGCATAAGGACAATGGATGGACAAATGTTTGAAACATTCTAGGAGGCTTGTTATGCTTTAAGATTATTGGCTGATGACAAGGAATTTATTGATGCAATTAAGGAAGCCAGTGAAATTGCTTCTGGATATCAACTTAGAAGATTGTTTGTTACATTGTTGGGCATGAATACAATATCCAAACCTAATGTAGTTTGGAATTCTACTTGGAGTGTGTTATGTGAAGTAATTTTATACCAAAAAAGAAAGAACTTAAACTGCCCAGGTATTCTATACTATTATTTATTCAACTATTTATTTCTTTATTTTTTTCTATGTGTTTTAAATGTCATTTTCTTTTGGCTTGCAATCCAATTTCAACCATAACTTTGTCCTGATTTCAGTACAAAATTAAGATGCATCTGTTCGGATATTTATGAAAATGTTTTAACAATTACAATTATTGTTTTGGTCAATTAGTTTAAGGAATAAGTTACTGAATATAATTTATTGATATCATTTACCTTTTGGTGCAAAACTTCAAACGAAAGAATCTGAATTATAGAAAGCTTATCTTCTTGAAATCAAAAAAATGTCGATCTCAAATGGAAGGTCTTTAAAAGATTATCCTTTCCTACCTCAACTAGATATTTCAGATTTATTTCCATTTAAAAACGTGGCTAAAGAACATGCAATGCTCTTCAAGTCACTCACTGATGAACAAATGCGTGTATATGATGATATAATGAATGCAATACTTTCAAAACATGGAGGATTCTTAATTTTGTATGGTTATGGTGGTAAAGGAAAAACTTTCATGTGGAAGACATTGTCAACTGCAATAAGAAGCAAGGGGATGATTGTTTTAAATGTAGCTTCGAATGGCATTGTTCCGTTACTTCTTCCTGGCGGAAAAACTGCACATTCAACTTTTTGCATCCCACTACTAATTAATGAGGAATCAACTTGCAACATTACTCAAGGTAGTCTACGCGGTAAGCTTTTAATGGCAACCTGTTTGATTATATAGGATGAAGCACCTATGATTAACATAATGTGTTTTAAAGCATTTGATAGAACTTTGAGAGATATAATGACAAATGTTGATGGGTGCAACAATTGTAAACCATTTGGTGGAAAAATGGTTGTCTTGGAGATGACTTTAGACAAATTCTACCTGTCGCAAAGAAAGCATCTAGGTATGATATCATTAAATCTTCAATACACTATTCTGACTTATGGTAGTATTGTAAAGTGTTAAAGCTAACAAAAAATATGAGATTAAATAATACCCAAAATAGGCAGACAGTAGAGGAGATAAAAGAATTTGGTGATTGGATCTTGAAAATTGGAGATAGAGAGATGGATTTAAATGAAAATAGTGAAAGCATGGTTGAAATTCCACAACAATTGTTGATTTTAAATACATATTCACCTTTGATGTCTTTGATTCAATTTGTGTACCCTGATTTTGTTTTACATATGAGGAGTCATAGTTATTTTGATGATGGAGCAATACTTTGCCCAACATATGATTGTGTAAAGGAAGTTAATGATTTTATGCTATCTTTATTAAGTGAGAAATTACGTATCTAAGTTCAGATACACCATGCGAATCTGATCAAGATGACGAAATACAATCTGAATGGTTTACATCCGAATTTTTGAATCAAATCAAATGTTCAGGTATTCCAAATCACATATTGAAGTTGAAAACAAGGATACCAGTCATACTTCTTAGAAATATTGATCAAGCAAAAGGTTTTTGTAATAGAACAAGATTCAAAGTCAATCATTTAGGAAAAAAATGTCATCTCTACAACTGTTATTACAACGAAAAATGTTGGTGACAAAAATTTTATACCAAGAATGGATTCAGTTCCTTCAGATTTAGGTTTGCCATTTAAATTCCAGAGAAGACAATTTCCAATATCACTTTGCTTTGCAATGACCATCAATAAAAGTCAAGGTCAATCTCTCTAGAGTTGGACTTTATCTTCCATGTTGATGAAGGATTGACCCCAACCAAGGATGGAGGCACATGCTTAAGAAGACTAAGCATGTTTAGAAAGGAAGTTCATTAATCCTTCATCCCTTTCATTTGTGTTTGTTATTTTTGATTCCCAAAGTTGACTTAGTTGAATCAACTTTAGTTGACTTGTTGACCTTTGACTAGGTTTGACTTGTTGACTATAGTTGACTTGACTTAAGCCAACATGCTAATCTATGTTTATT
>Ga0214544_1012415_pt1 | contig 11101 bp, 9 predicted proteins | sample CNSS3metaG_FD_160074 | JGI IMG/M metagenome (GOLD analysis project Ga0214544, IMG submission 160074) | Root nodule microbial communities from cowpea collected in UCLA plant growth center, Los Angeles, California, USA - CNSS3 | ecosystem: Host-associated > Plants > Roots > Nodule | place: USA...
CCCTCATGCCTAAAATAAAGGGAACGTTCATCAAGATTGAGCGCTTTAAAATGAAGCCATGCCCATCTCAAAAGAAGATGACAAGAGTTCGTGGGAGTAATATCACACAATAATTCTTTCACACATTGTCCTGTACTGAATTTTATCCTTGCTTGATTCGGATGAAAGCTTGTTGGTAACTTCAGTTTCTCCACCAATCTTTGGCTTACAACATTGTTGTCGCTTTAGTAAACGAATGCAACTAAACAAGGGTGGCCTTCGATTAAACGCGTTGTTCTGTACTTACCTTTTCCATAATCTTTTTCTTTGCTTCCTTTTCTTTTTCTTCAATTTCCCTTCCTTCTGTAGTTTATATTTCTTCTTTTTCTATTCTTTCTTTTTCTATTTTCTCCTTCAGCCTATGTTGATCCTTACTGGCTTGTCTTGGTGTCATAAATTTCAACTTCTGTCCCAGTCCGGGTACGCGGCACCAGGATCACCCACCAACCGCTTACCTCAACAGAGCCCCCTCTGGCTCATGAAACATCCTGCGAGGCCGACGGCCACCTACATCACCTTCCGCTATGGAAGATCCCTCCAACGCCACACCCAGCGCCCTCCCAGAAGAGCACGGCCCTCAGAAGAACCGCGGACCGCATACTCGCAGAAGACAATCTTGCAAAACTACACGGCCATCTGTAACCACCGCGGTGACCGCCTACCCCGCATTACAAAGCATACTTACACAAGACAACCCGGATATGTGACGCAACCCTCCCGGCCAACGACGCGAAACTATCCACCCTCCGAGATCCTCATGACCGAGTACCGAATCCCGTCTGCCCCTAAAGGACCCCCTAGCAGTTTCCCTTCTAAGCACTGGATCCAAGAATAGCCAAAAAGGGGAATGTTGGGCCAGAAAGCCAATCCTAGGTAGGACCCACAGGTAAAAAAGTATAAATAGCACACTGTTCCATGCATTGATTACGCATTAAATGATCCTGATACTCTGACATCACCTGTGCTGACTTAGGCATCGGAGTGTCTTTTGCAGGTCCCCTGCTCTGCCCCCGGAATTCCTTTGAAGCAATAGAAGAACAGCCGAGATCAGCCATCCGAAGCCCTTAAGTGATTTGTGAATTACATCCTTTGGTCCCGTAAGAACATCTGGCGCCCACCGTGGGGCCGAAGAGTACTTCACAGGTCTAAAACAACCGCCCAAGGGAGCAAGATGGTTTCCACGAGAAGCAGAACGGCCGACGTCCCCCCCGTGGTTCCGACTGTTGAAGTTGGGGACCCCGGACCAGCATCGGAGATTTCCCGCATTTTGGAAGCCCAAGCCAGGATGCAGCAAGAATTCGCAGAATACAAGAAAAGAAACGCGGATGAGATGGAAGCGTTGAGAGAGGAAAATTCCCGCCTTAGGCAGAAAATAGAAGAAGACCAAGCGGCCGAGGAGCCCGGCCAACCTCGGTCAAGGGCGGAGTTTCCACCAAACTCAAGGGTAGCCCCCCCTCCCCAGTCAAGAGTTGACATCCCTCCAACTGAAGATGAAAGTGAATACAGACCCACCGGACCAACAACAGGCGGTAACTATAGCTCCTTTGCCTCAAAGAGAAATCGCCGCCACCCCTTCATGGACGGGATCACAGAGACCCCCCTACCAAATAAGTTGAAGGCACCCACTGTGACATATGACGGCACAACGGACCCAGACGAGTTTATATCCATCTACACCAATCAGGTAGGCTTGTATTCTACGGATGACGCCGTCCTGTGTAAGTCGTTTTCGGTAGCACTCAGGGGATCAGCTTTGGAGTGGTTCATGAGTCTTCCTCCCTACACCATTGATTCCTTCACCACGCTTACCACCACCTTCACCACCCAATTCGACACAAGTCGCCGCCACGACCTCACTACAATTGCCCTCCTCAATCTCAGGCAGGAAGAGAGGGAACCTCTCCAAGTTTTTATCGACAGATTCGGCGCCATCGCCATGAAAATCAAAGACCTAACCCCCAATCTCATATTGATGTACATGATGACCTCTCTCCGACCAGGACCCTTCGCTGATGAATTAGCAATGCGCCCTCCCTTAAGCATGCAGGAACTTAGGAAAAGAGCAGCCATGTTTATCAGAGTCGAAGACATGAGGCGATACCAAAGCAACGCTCAGACTCCCCTAGCCCGAACAGACATCAGAAGGCCTAACAAAGAGCCCCCCCCGCGAGAACAGAACCGTCCTACGGAGCGGAGACCTGCCAAGTTCTCCAATTATGCCCCCTTGAATGCACCTCGATCTCGCATACTAGACGAGGTCCTGCAGGCCGAACTTATCCCCCCACCCAGAAAGTACCAAAATCCACCTAACGCGGACCTAAGTAAATACTGTCATTACCATCGCAACAACGACCACACAACTGATGAATGTGACACCTTAAGGGACAAGATAGAAGAACTTGTGCGGGTCGGGCACCTCAAGCATTATATAAGAGAAACAGGGGAATGCGCACCCAGATTCCGGTATGAGAGGAACGATAATAGACGAGTCAAGCGGCGAGTCGAGCGGCGACCAGACCGGCGAATTGAACGTAGGGAACCGAGAAGAGAACCTGCAAGAACCCAACACACAGAACAAAGAACGCCAACACAACCGCAACCCAGACGAACCGACGATAGACCACCCCTGCGCGGGACAATCAACACCATATCTGAAGGGTTCACCGGAGGAGGAAGGTCGTCCTCATCCAGAAAGAAGCACCTAAGGGCTGTCCAATCAGTACATGCTGTATCCGGCAGAACGATAAGAAGAATGCCGCCCATCACGTTTTCAGACGCAGATTTTCAAGGCACCGATCCCAATCAAGACGACCCTATGGTCATAACCATAGAAGTAGAAAGCTTTGCAGTCAAGAAAGTACTCATCGACCAAGGAAGCTCCGTAGATATCTTGTATTGGAAAACTTTCAACAAGCTGCAAATACCCCCAGCCGACCTCACTCCCCATGATGAACCCATATACGGATTCTCAGGCGAAAGGGTCCCAACCAAGGGATACATCGACCTCCACACCACCTTTGGAGAAGGTAGACAAACGAAGACCATACCCATCTGCTACATGGTCGTGGAGGCCCATACATCCTACAACGTACTTTTGGGAAGACCATCCATCAATGCCTTGGGAGCCATCGTGTCCACCCCACACCTCGCAATGAAATTCCCATCCCCGCAAGGCGATATAATCACGATACACGGCGACCAGCGCGCCGCAAGGGAATGTTATATGGCAAGCCTAAAACTCCCCCACCCACCCTTGGTAACCCACAACATCGAACAGTCCAAGGCATGAGCAACCTTAGCGGGAGACGACCTAGATCCCAGATTGACCTCTGAAGCCAGAGTCGAGCCTGTTGGGGACATACGACAACTCCCCCTAGAGCAGCAAAACTAATTCCTCCAAATAGGCACCACCATCCCTGAAAATGAAGTACACCACATCGAACACATCCTCAGACAGAACGTCGATCTCTTCGCTTGGTCCACAGCAGATCTCCCTGGCGTGCACCCCAAGGTGGCCTCCCATAGGTTGTCTGTCTTCCCTAACGCCAAACCTGTCTCCCAGAAAAAGAGGAAACTCGGCGAAAGCAGGAGGCAAGTAGCAATCGAAGAAGCTAATAAACTCAAGCAGGCTGGGTTCGTCGGCGAAGCCCAGTACACAACCTGGCTAGCAAATGTGGTGCTCGTAAAGAAACCTAACGGTAAGTGGCGCATGTGCGTCGACTACACAGACCTCAACAAAGCATGCCCGCGAGACGCCTATCCACTCCCCAGCATTGACAGACTAATCGATGGGGCTGCAGGGCATGCGGTACTTAGTTTCCTTGATGCCTATTCTGGCTACAATCTGATACCCATGGCCGAGGAGGACAAGCTTAAAACTGCTTTCATCACAGAGGAGGCCAACCTTTTCTATAAGGTCATGCCCTTTGGCCTTAAGAACGCCGGGGCGACGTACCAACGCCTGATGGATAGAGTCTTTCGGCCACTCCTCGGAAGAACGGTGGAGGTCTACGTTGACGATATCATCGTAAAATCCCCCAACCCCAAGCAGCACTCAACAGATTTGGCCGAAGTCTTTAAAGCCTTACGCACGTATAACATCCGACTCAACCCCGAGAAATGTACCTTCGGGGTCGACGGTGGCAAATTCCTCGGGTTTATGCTCACACAGCGAGGGATCGAGGCAAACCCTGAAAAATGTCAAGCAATAATCGACATGCGAAGTCCCACAAATGTCAAGGAAGTGCAACGCCTAGTGGGCAGGTTAACCGCCATCTCACGATTTCTCCCCAAGTTGGCCGATCAAACCAAACCAATGATCAAGCTGCTAAAGAAGTCCGCCAGGTTCGTTTGGGATGAGACCTGCGAGCATAACTTCACCACTTTGAAGCAGCTGCTCACCACACCCCCAATTCTTACCAAACCAGATCTCAACCTTCCCCTCATCATGTACATAGCGGCATCTGCGAGCGCACTCAGCTCCGCCCTTGTCCAAGAAAAAGACAACACCCAGCAACCCATATATTTCACCAGCCGAATCCTCCAGGACACGGAAACGCGATACCAGATGATCGAAAAGGTAGCCCTTGCGTTGGTAACTGCAGCACGACGATTACGACCATACTTCCAATCCCACACAATAATCGTCAGAACTGACCACCCTGTGCAGAAAATCCTTCAGAAACCGGATCTGGCAGGACGACTATCGTCGTGGGCTATCGAGTTATCAGAATTCAACATCCAATATGAACCACATGGACCCATAAAAGCACAATGCTTAGCAGACTTCACCAATGACCTCCAGAACCAACCACCCACCCAAGACCTTTGGTGGACCATGCACGTAGATGGCTCTTCAAATCCCCAAGGTGCCGGCGCAGGAATAGTACTGGAAGGCCCCAGCGACATCCTCGTTGAACAATCCCTGTGCTTCAATTTCAAAACCTCAAACAATCAAGCGGAGTACGAAGCTATAATAGCCGGCCTCAATCTAGCGCGCGATGTCGGCGCCAGGAAGCTAATCTGCAAAACAGACTCCAAGCTCACAGTGGGGCACCTCAACGGCGACTATCAAGTCAAGGACGCCATGCTCTTGCAATACTACCACACGGTAACCGCCCTAATCGAACACTTCGAGGCCTTCAGAATCGAACATGTCCCTAGATGTAACAATGCCAAAGCCGATATCCTCTCCAAGCTCGCTAGCACTAAGAAGAAGGGACGATACAAGTCACTGTTGCAGCACACCCTGAGCACCCCCTCCATCGAACAGAATAATCAATGCCTCAACATTACCACAGCCGGCACCTGGATGGAACCTTTTGTCAAGTACCTAGAAGAAGGAACAACCCCAGCAAACAAAGACAAAGGATGGGCTCGGAAAGCGGCGCGCTATACTTTAGTCGAGGGTGAACTATTCAGAAGAGGCTTCAGCAGACCCTTGCTCAAATGCATCACACGACAACAGGCCGAGTATGTCATGCAAGAAATACACCAAGGAGTTTGTGGCTATCACTCAGGCCCCAAAACCATGGCAGCCAGGATATTACGAGCTGGCTACTACTGGCCAACAATGGAGGGAGATTGCACCGCATACACTAAGAAATGTGTCCAATGTCAAAAGCACGGTCCCGTAACGCGCATACCCCAGGAAGAGCTCCACCAGGTGTCCTCACCGTGGCCATTCTCCAAGTGGGGAATGGACATAGTCGGACCCTTCGCACCAAGCAGAGGCCAAGTGAAATTCCTACTTGTCGCAGTTGATTACTTCTCTAAGTGGATCGAGGCCGAACCCCTCGCCACTATAACCGCCAACCAAGTGCAGCGTTTTGTTTGGAAGAACATCGTCTGCCGCTACGGTATACCTCACACCATCATAACTGATAACGGCCGTCAGTTCATAGACAAAAGCCTCGGCGAGTTCTACCGTAACTTGAAAATCACACACATCACCAGTTCCGTCGAGCACCCCCAAACAAACGGCCAAGCAGAAGCTGCAAACAAGGTCCTCCTCGGCCAACTCAAGAAACGGCTAGACGGAGCAAAGGGGAAGTGGCCGGACAAACTTCTTGAAGTGGTTTGGGCATACAGATGCACACCCCAGTTATCAACCCACGAGGCACCATACACCCTCGTCTACGGGACCGACGCCATGATTCCCGTAGAAATCGGCCAACCTTCTCTCCGTCAGTCATACCATAACCCACAATCCAACGACGATTGTATGAACACCCATCTCGACCTCCTATACGAAACACGGGAAAAAGCACGCATCCAAGACCTTGCAGCAAAGCTTAGAGCCGCACGAAGATACAACTCCAAGCTCAAGCCGCGCTCTCTCCATAAGGGCGACTTAGTCTGGAGGATGGCCAGTAAAGCACGGAAACACGAAGGAAAATTTTCACCAAACTGGGAAGGTCCGTTCCGTGTACTAAAAGATGTCGGCAAAGGAGCATACCGTCTCGAAAAGCTTTCCGGGGAGCCATTGCCCAACACTTGGAATATTTCTCATTTAAAGTTTTACTTTAGTTAGAAATTGCTTGTAAGTGGATGTACTCTTTCCTCCCCTGGCATTTTTCCCTAAGGAGGGTTTTGGCCAGGAAGGTTTTAACGAGGCATCCGCCCACCAATATATTGCAAGGAACCCATTACTCAAGATGCATCCTATCAACATTCCCAGCCACTACTCTAAGTGCCGCTGGTCGATACTAACACCAACATTCCCAGCCACTACTCTAAGTGCCGCTGGTCGATACTAACACTAACGTTCCCAGCCACTACTCTAAGTGCCGCTGGTCGATACTAACACTAACGTTCCCAGCCACTAATCTAAGTGCCGCTGGTCGATCATAACTAATACTCCCAGCCGCTGACCCAAGCGCCGCTGGTCGAACCTCATCAAATTCCTAACAGCTACAATAGGGGCTGCTAGTCGAAAACAAAATTGCATCCCAGCCGCTACTACAAATGCCGACCAGTTGGGATAAAAACAAACATCCTTAACCACTAACAGCGCCGAATGCCAATACACCACAAGAAGCTGGATAGCGGAACAAAGTACGGTTACTTAGACGAATCAATTAACAGTTAAACATATCACGTTACAATGAAATCAACCACACGCACGCACGAACAAATAAACAATTGTGTAGGAAATATCGCAATATACCACATACAGCACATACGAATAAAAACTTTAAACATTCATTTCCAAAATCAAGTCACCATACAAGCCCACAACGGCGCCCTCGGATTTACATACCAAAAAGGTACCCACCCACAAACTAATCACAATGAAAGTTTCCCTCGGCTATCACAGCCTATAGTCACACAAAATTAAAAGTTTTCGGCGTCCTCGCCCCCAAAAAACTACGGTACACTGTCTACTCCTCCGCTACGTCGTCACCTCCACCAACAGCCTCGACCTCGGCCTCTTCCTCCAGCCCGTCCTCGTTGGAAACATGGTCGCCACCAACGATCACTGGAGTCGTCACCAAGGTCCCCTCCTCATCCTGCGCAGCCTCCTCCCCCTCAGCCAGGGCTTTCAGCTTGCTTATCTCCGCCACGTCCAACATCTTGTTCTCATAAATGTCCAAGTTCACATTGAAACGGCAGTCGGTGACAGACACCTCCTTATACAAAAACTCAGCCTGCCTCAAGGCCTTCTCAAAACCCTTCACATGTTCTGAATACACGGCCTGCTGTAAACCACTAATCTCGTCAGCCACCTCCTCAGATTCTACTTTCCTCCTCGCCTGTAGCTCGTCCACCTCCACTTGCTTCAACTTCAACTTCTTCTCCGCAGTCAACACCCCAACCTTCAACTTCTTCACCTCAGCCTCCAACTTCTTCTTCTCATCATCCCAGTTCTGCTGATCGCGCTCTACCTGCACCTTCAGCGCAGCCAGCTCGTCAGCCAATTTTTTATTGTCCCTAGCAGCGATCTCTTCCTGCATCATCGCCGACAGCCGCCGCCCCAGCACAAGCCGACGCGGCATATACTCATTCCAAGCCCTCATAAGCAAGCCTGGGTCAGCAGCTTCCACAATAGCAACCTCCGGATCGGTCAGCTTGATTTCCACCCCCGTCCTCATCTGCACCTTGGCCTTCTCGAACCCCCCCAAATCCAGATTATTGGAACCACCCGCCGCAACCCCCCCACGTCTTGGCAAGCGCCTTGAGCCTCTTCCTATCCTTTCCCACACCTTTCAGCTTCGACACAGCAGGCCGCTTCGCCGCAGGCCGCACTGTCTCTACCATGGGGCCGGCCAGCAGCGGCGCCTTTGAAGAACCCTCCCCCTTTGAAGAAGCCGCCAGCTGATCCCTAATCTTCGCAAACAAATCCTCCAAAGCCCCCACCTTTTTCGCATAATGGGCCATCACACCTGCAAAAAAGAAACATATTCAGATTAGTCCAACACGCGAACCAGTACGGCTACAAGGAAACGTACCACAAACATCCCGCCCCGGGTCGTCGGTCAAATAATAACACACAATCCACTTCTCAGGGCCCTAGGCGGCAGCCTCTCCAACACGTCTACTACACGCCTACTGGCCACATCTAATGCCTCCTTTGTCACAAACTCCCACTTAGTAGGCGAATCCGTCCAGTAAAGTGGAAATCTCGCCACACCACTCTCGTCCAAATACCACGGCTGCACACCTGCCTTCATGCCCACTCGAAAGAACCCGTCCTTGAAATTTTTGAAAGATTGTGTAAAACCGTCCAGCACGTAGCTCTTAGGCCTCCCCACAAGCGAAACCCAGCTGCACGGCTCCCTCGGTCTGGTTAGATAAAAATATAAAAAACTCTCAGCAGTCGGCTCTAACGTAAGCGTCTTGCACAATAGCCTAAAAGCTTGCAAACTACCCCAGCTATTCGGATGGAGCTGGGTAGGCGCCACGTTCAATAGCCGGAGGACGCCCATTGTGAACTCGTCAAACGGGAGACGAACATGCAACTTTACAAACATGCATGAGTATACATAAAAGAAATCGGCCGCCGATCCTTCCCTCCCATGGCAAACACACTCCACGGCACTAACCCGCTCCACATGCATACTATCCGGATCAAAACCTCGTCCGAAGAGGTATATGCTATTCAGCCAAGACTTAAGAAGACGAGACCATCTGTATTTCGACGAGCAGTTCCTCACGCCCTCGGCCACCCAACTGTACCCGTTTCGTTTCGGCCACAAGGACTCTGCATGCTCACTAGGTGGATCTTCACGCACTTCGCGCTCTACCTCCACATGCAACGACTCCGACGAACTGCTAAGGAACTCCAACCGTAACTCCCCATAACTCGCGTCGGACTCCCCAGAATTAGACCCACGAGAAGAGGACGACATACCTTTGCAGAAACAACACGGCCACTTCACGCAAGAAACTCCAACCTCAAAGCCGCTATCTCTCTTAATGAAAATCAAAGCGCAAACCAAGACTACGAACCACCCACCAACCACGAACCTTAAATACTAATCACGCACCCCTTCAACTCCCACGCGAAACAGTGCAAGCCCAAGCCCAAACCACTTCGAAAAGTGCAACCTGACGCCAAACAACACAACCCAAACGTCACATCACTTCAATGCACCCTGACACCCCAGCAGTACCCTCTGACACAACCAAACCCCCACTCAATCTCACCTCACCCAACCAACAAAACATTTCGGCCCCTCTCCATAAAACGCCGCCATCCGCCTAGTTCCTACGTCACTATGTTTCCTCAAGACTGGGAGGCTGGTATGACCATAAGGTACACGACCATAATCCACCAATGAAAATTGCAAAACGCCGCCATTCGACTAGTCTCTACGTCACTACGTTTCCTCAAGACTGGGAGGCTGGTATGACCATAAGGTACACGGCCATAATCCACCAATGAAAATTGCAAAAAGCCGCCATTCGACTAGTCTCTACGTCACTACGTTTCCTCAAGACTGGGAGGCTGATGTCCCAGTCCGGGTACGCGGCACCAGGATCACCCACCAACAGCTTACCTCAACAGAGCCCCCTCTGGCTCATGAAACATCCAACGAGGCCGACGGCCACCTACATCACCTTCCGCTATGGAAGATCCCTCCAACGCCGCACCCAGCGCCCTCCTAGAAGAGCACGGCCCTCAGAAGAACCGCAGACCGCATACTCGCAGAAGACAATCGTGCAAAACTACGCGGCCATCTGTAACCACCGCGGTGACCGCCTACCCCGCATTACAAAGCATACTTACACAAGACAACCCGGATGTGTGACGCAACCCTCCCGGCCAACGACGCGAAACCATCCACCCTCCGAGATCCTCATGACCGAGTACCGAATCCCGTCTGCCCCTAAGGGACCCCCTGGTAATTTCCCTTCTAAGCACTGGATCCAAGAATAGCCAAAAAGGGGAATGTTGGGCCAGAAAGCCCATCCTAGGTAGGACCCACATGGAAAAAAGGATAAATAACACACTGTTCCATGCATTGATTACGCACTAAATGATCCTGATACTCTGACATCACCTGTGCTAACTTAGGCATCAAAGTGTCTTTTGCAGGTCCCCTGCTCCGCCCCTAGAATTCCTTTGAAGCAACAGAAGAACAGCTGAGAACAACCATCCGAAGCCCTTAAGTGATTTGTGAATTACAACCTTTGGTCCCGTAAGAACAACTTCATTTCATGTCCCTCATGCCTAAAATAAAGGGAACGTTCATCAAGATTGAGCGCTTTAAAATGAAGCCATGCCCATCTCAAAAGAAGATGACAAGAGTTCGTGGGAGTAATATCACACAATAACTCTTTCACACATTGTCCTGTACAAATTTTTATGCTTGCTTGATTCAGATGAAAGCTTGTTGGTAACTGGAGTTTCTCCACCAATCTTTGGCTTACAACATTGTTGTCGCTTTCGTAAACGAATGCAACTGAACATGGGTGGCCTTCGATTAAACGTGTTGTTCTCTACTACCTTTTCCATAATCTTTTTCTTTACTTCCTTTTCTTTTTCTTCAATTTCCCTTCCTTCTGCAGTTTATATTTCTTCTTTTTCTATTCTTTCTTTTTCTATTTTCTCCTTCAA
>Ga0214544_1012418_pt1 | contig 11100 bp, 9 predicted proteins | sample CNSS3metaG_FD_160074 | JGI IMG/M metagenome (GOLD analysis project Ga0214544, IMG submission 160074) | Root nodule microbial communities from cowpea collected in UCLA plant growth center, Los Angeles, California, USA - CNSS3 | ecosystem: Host-associated > Plants > Roots > Nodule | place: USA...
TATATATATTATACGGGGCCGTATTACACCATATGCCTACATACATACACATTTCAATTTGATATAACATTGAAGTGTTTATATGTACATGTGTTTTTATTTAAAAATTTTAACATCAATTTTATGTTGTATTTAATTTATAGGGACCATATTACATAATATGTTTACATTTGACTTTAATAATGACCCATATGCATTTTATTTTAGTATAATATACATGTTTTTATTTATATCTACGTGTCTTTATATTTAAAATTCTGAACATCAATTTCATGTTGTATATTTTATATGGGACCATATAACACCATATGTCTACATTTTATTTTAATAACGATCCGTGCATATACATTTCATTTTAATATAACATACAAGTATTTATATATACATATGGTTCTATTCAAAATATTTAAATCAATTAAATATTGTATTTAATTTATACGGAATCATATTACATAATATATCTATATTTTACTTTAACAACAATGTATATATATGCAATTTAGTATAATTTAATGATAATATTATTTATTATTATTATTATTAATACCATTATTATAAATTTTTATAATTAATTAAATTGATAACATATGTAAATAATAAAATTAATCATTGTATGCAATTAAACCAATAATAATAATCATTTAAATAATTGATTTATATAATAATAATAAAATTTCTGTTTTAAAAATTACAAAAATAAAAAATAAAAAACACGACCTACTAGTTAATAAGTCTAGTTAATAAGTTAAAAGAATATATTTTAAATAGGTGGATTTAAGTTCAATTTATTACTTCAGAATTAAATTATAATGCTAAGCCCTTGTGCTCGGAGAAGCTTCTCCAACCTCTTAGGCCTAAGCCAAAGCGTGTTCACCATCTTCACCGTCCATAACGGAATCACAGCAACCATCACGCTCAACACACACACTGTTGCAACTGAAAATGGTGAAGAAGATAATAGCTCCATTTTTTTTAGGAAGGATCTATTATTCTTTCCAGATAAATCCACCCATTCACGTGCACAATGTGTGTTAAAATATTATAATTTCAACGGTTTTATTTAAGAAAATTAAGAATCAGTATTTAAGTAATTTTTTATCTGCTGAATTTAAAAAAAAATAATTATAAAATGAAATCAGGGTGTCAGTTTGACTGTCAAGTCACTTGGCACATGATTATAGGCGTCTCGTAATTATAGACATGTGTAAGAGGCGTGGTCCGTGCCATTTCTTTCGTTCCTTCTTTCTTTCCCTATCTTTTGCAAATTTCTCCTCTCTCTTAGTTTCTAAAATCTCTTCTTCATGTATCATTTTATTTTTTTCAAAATCTGCCATACTTTGTTAAGAACTAAGAAATATCTTTTTTAAAATTTTTAAATACATCTTTTTATGCTTTTGCCGTCAATTTTAATGAAGCAAGTTAAGAAAATTAATTCTCAAAACTAATTTTACCACATATTAAAATGTTGTCATATTTAGATATCATGTTTTAAGTTTCTAAACTTTGAGTAAGTAACTGGAGATTTAATTGGAATAAAGAGTTACAAATAAGATGAACTGGTTTACTTTTATTTTATTGATGTCGGAAACTAAATAAGATGGATTGTAAAACAGGTGTGATTACTACAAAAATAATTACTTTTATTGAGGTTATATTTAGTGTTTTTGGAAGTTTTTAACCCCCACTAATAATTTTACCAGAGTTTGAAATTCACTAGAAGAGCAAACGTGGCTAACGGATTTCTGAAATTTTTAACAATCCTTAGAACTAGTGCAACTTACTGAGAGTTTCAAAACCCTCGTTAATACCCAGGGTTCCGAAAACCCTCATTAATACTTAGGGTTCCGAAAATCCATGTTAATACCCGGGGTTCCGAAAACTCCCGTTAATACTTGGAGTTTTGAAAACCCCGTTAATGCTTGGGGTTCCAAAACCCCCATTAAGGCCTGGGGTTCTAAAAACCCTCGCCTAGGGTTCCAAAAATCCCATTAATTCCTTGAAAACACCTGTTAATACTAAAAAGTTAGTGATTATATTATTATGACATTGCTATAATGTTAAAGTTGTACTTTCCTAATAATTAATTTGTTTAGTTTATTTTTTGAGTATGAAAAGAACCTTATTCTATGGAATTTCAAATGGTACCAGTAGTGGAATAACAGTCATAATGCTCTTAATATAATAAGTGTTGGAGATGTAGCATTTGAATTATAATGACATAATAAGCAAGTGAACTAGCTAACTACAATGAACCAAAATGTAAAAGGAAATTAGAGTTGTTTCCCATTAGCATAACTAATCAAAAGTTTCCTAGAAGCATATTTGTTGACAAATTCTAAACGTAAATTAATAATATCGTCTAATGTAGTGCTTGATATTGATCATTTGTTTCTTCGTTAGGAACACTTCCTTGATTAGATACCTAAAATATAAAAATAATGATAATTAATAACTTTCCAAATATTAATATCATACATATATTAATTTAATCAAGATTTATATATTATCGTTGGTGCATGATGCATAGCAAAATCACGAGGCAACTCTCCTTGATAATTTTGCACCAAAAAATTAACCATAGCCTTCATTTCATTGAGTTGGGATGTCAATGTAGAAACCTATTTTAAAACACAAAATTAATCAAAATAGAGAAAATAACTCTTATTTTCTACTTTTGAAGAAAAAAAATGGAGCTCTTTTGACAATCTTGGTTTACATAACATAGACAATCGACTTACTTCAAACTTATTCAAACTTCAAATTTGAAAAAAGTAATGCATCATGATCAAAACTAAAAAAACTAATTTGATTCTGTAATTGAGCATTAGAAGGATAATTTGAAGACGTTTCACTATATGAATGACCCTTAGAGCCAAACACTTTAGATGGGCAAGGACCCAAACCCAAACCCCAACACGCCCAAAGTGTTCTTGGCTTCCAAAAGCAAAAGCTAGGGAATCAATACTCGATATTTCTTTTGATACAAATGATGATGATGATGATGTTGATTCATATACTTGAATTTTCTCCTACAAAGAACATAAGAAGAAAATAATTAAAAAATAACACAAAGTATGGTTGACAATTATAGAATTTATTAGAATTGAACTTACACTTATTTCCCTAGTGTCAACACCCAATTTTGTCCGGGTTATAATGTATTTTACCTTTTTTCTCATAATCTTATTTTACTTTTATTTTGTTTTTTTCTTTTCATCTTATTTTACTTTTATTTTTTATTTTTATTTTTTATTTTTATTTTATTAATTTTTTTTTATTTTTTATTTTTTATTTTTCGTTTTAATCCTATTTTATTTATTTTTATTTTATTTACAATTTTCTTTATTTTCCTTTTTTTACTTTTTATTATTTAAGAAAAAAAATGAAATGAAAAAGAAAGAGAAGACCAAAAGGTTAACGTAAGGTTTCTGATAGCTATGGGTGGGAGCTAGCTGGTCATGGTTTAGGGTCATGATGGCTGAAGAAGGAAGGAGCAGGAAGCAACATCTGCTTTCAGCCTTATCCCACGTCTCGAGGTGGGAAAGGAACAGAGGAGAGGCACAACAAATATCATCAGAGATCCCTTCATTCAGCACCTTCACCTTCTTCACTGAAAGAGGGCTTTTTCTCATTCTGTTCTCTACAAGATGAAAAACAACACCTTCACTCATTCTGTTCATGACTTCCCAATCAGTTTCCATCATCGCCAACCATCAGTTTCAGCTGCATTTTCCCTTTTTTCTCATCCACTTTCATCTTAATCATTCACCTGTACAAAAATACAAAACAGAGACCCAAGAAAGACCCACGGGAAAATCCCCTCCATTCACGTCCTCACTTTCACCTCAGACTCATTCTCCATTCCAATCCCGCAGCATCCTAGTCCAATCCCGCAACATTCCCATTCGTAGAACACCACCTCAACATCACAACACCACCCCATCCTGCAAACAAAACACAAAGCAAAAAACCAGAATCACAACCCCAACCCTGCAATCCAATACCGCACCGGATCAGAACCCCCATTCCAGTCTCATTTTCTCCAATCAATCACATCTGATCAAACCCAAACGGAAAAATAGAGAAGAGAGGCCACCGGCGGGTTGGAGCTTTGAGCAGAGAAACGTGTTCACGCCGACAGTGCTCTCTATAAGCGATAACGGCGTCGTGGCGGCAGTCCCGCTCGCGGTGGTCTAAGCTGGCAAACGCGAGGCCGGAGCGGCATGGCGTGCGACGACAGAGCTCCGGGATCTGGCGTATCGCAGGAGCGCGTAGGAGAAGAAACGAGAAGAGAGACGATTCGCGGAGTTGGGTTCTCGTCGGCGATCCTTCCGATGGTGACTGGCGTCGACGGCGGCGTGTCGCGGCGTGTCTCGCCGGCCTTGGAACTTGCGACCGCGACACCTGCTGCTGGAATATTGGTGGTTTGAGGCAGTGGAGAAGGGGGTCTCGCGCGTTGGAGAAGAAAAAAAGGAAGTGTGTCACCGGTGAGTGGTGGTCGGCGTCGTCGCCGGCGTCCTTGGCCCGCCGGAATGGGTGCGACGTTGGTGATGGTCATTGTCGGTGTTGGTTTCGTGTGGGAGAGAGAAATAAGAAACCCTCGTGGTTTCTCTTTGAGAAGAAAGGGGTTAGGGTTGTCACACCCTTTTATTGTTATTGGATCTGCCCCCATTGTTCTCCCTTTGCACCTTCCACCTTAGTATTTGCACCCCTTTTGTGTGGTTTGAATTTGTGTTTGCTCAGCACACTCCTCTGATTACTGCACGCACCCTACATCATTTTATGTCTCACTTCACGCACACCGTTAGTTTACTTTGTGCACCTCCATAATTGCTAATTTCACATCCCATGTTTTGTTGGTCTTGTTTTAGGTCTGATTATGTTTACTTCATGCACCTCACACATTACTCATGCACCCTATTATTATTATTATTATTATTATTATTATTTTCTTTCACTTTTGTCCTTTTTGTTATTAAATTTTCTTTTATCCTTTATTTTTTATTTATCTATTATTTTTTTTTCTTCTAAAAAAAAGAGAAAACAAAATATTTTAAACTATAAAAATTACAAAAAAATAGAAAAAAATTTAAAAAATGAAAATATTCTCTTTTGCTTTATTGTGTCTGTCCGGTCGCTCGCGTCGTGTGACACATATTTTCAAGTAATTCAAAAAATACAAAATTTTTAAAGTACAAAAATATCAACATTTTCAAGCAAAAAGTCTTTTTTAAGAACTACGTAATCCTTGATTCTCCAATGTGAGATACGTAGGAGCAAGGCCAGTCCTTGTCATGTTCACCTCTCAAAAATTAAATCATTTTCCAAATAGTTTTTCAAGTATTTTTTAAAGAACTACGTAACCCTGATTTCTCATTTTTAATGAGAATACGTAGGACCAAGGTCAATCCTTGTCGGGCCCAAAAAATTAAAAAATATTTTTTTGTTTCTTTTTAGCATTTTTGTCTTATTATTTTTGGGGAAAATTAATATTTTGAAAATCACATCAACTTTGCATTTTTAATCAAAGGTACCGCCCTCGGGCGGGCGCAGTAGGGTGTTAACACTTTCCCTACGCGTAACCGACTCCTGGATCCAAAATCTGGTTTTTCGCATACTTGTTTTATTTTTATGGTTTTCCATAGTTTTCCAGAATAATTATGGTGGCGACTCCCAAATCTTTTTTAATTTCGTTTTCTTTTTCGGTTCGCTTTCCCGTCGCGATTCCAGTTGCGACAGCTGGCGACTTCACTGGGGACGCTAGAGAGTCAAGCCATTTAATTAGATATGCAAACTTGATGTGATTTTCCTAATGTTTTCTTTCCCCATTTCTTTCATTTGTTTATTCTTGTCTTTATATGTGTTTGTATATATTTTATTTTTGGATTAATTGTGTGTGAATTACTTTGCTTATTTTGATATATATGGAATTGCTCTACTTGCCTGGGAAATTTTCTGGTTGTTTTGCAGGTGGGGGTTTGGGTATGCATCATTCTCCCTTCACACACACATTGTGCATATCATGAGTGGGGCCCTATACCCGGGTCTGTGTAACTTAGAATTAGAGGGGATTGTGTAGCAGTGCCACAGTGGATGAACTTCCCAAGTGGTCATTGTGAGAACCCCAACTAGAGTTTGCTTGTTTTCTTGGTACTCTCACTCCTTGTTGTATACCAACTGTTGTGGGAAATATCATGAAGTGAGCCATAACTCTAGTGACCTTGATCCTTAAGTTTAGGGAACCATCCCGGTGAGCGCATGTACTTCACCCTAGACCTTAAGTGCCAAACCCTCTATTAAGCACAAAGGGAGATTGCTTGTTTTAATCATCATATGTTTGTGTGCTTAATGTACATGTGAATAAGTGCCTATTTAGGCGCAATTACGCATGGCCTTTTTATATCATACATCACATCTCATGAAAATAAGTGCCTCTTGAGGCATAAACATGCATTTCATTATGTCACTCTACATTCATGCATTTCATTATGTCACTCTACATATCATGCATGATGTTTCCAAATACTTGTATCACATTTCATCATCATATCATGGGAATAAATGCCTCTTGAGGCACATGCATTACATCTCATGTAGGTTTTTTCAATTAGTTGCATATTATGCATGGTACTCTTTAATCGCATCGACATACAAGTGAGTAAGTGCCTCTTGGGCACAAACTTGCGTTGCAATTATTGTTTTTAGTCATAGTGGCATGTACATAGTTTTTTTTAATCCATATCATGCATCTCACCTCATATGAATAAACAGACTCTGCAAAAGAAAGGAAGGAAATAAAAAAGGTTGTTACATTTTGAGTCACTTGTTTATCTCGTAAATCATCAAATTCACTTTTTGAAAAAAAAAGAGAATAATGGGGTGTCACGCTTTTCTGGGGTCAAATGTTTAATCAAGAATAACAACTTGACTTTTTCTTTTGAGACGTTCGTGTGTGCATGGTTTGAAACAGTCCATCCTTCGGCTTCCCTACAATGAAGGATTTGCCCTATCAACATTGACATTACCCAAGTTGATAAACATAAACCGTTAGAGTTGGCAAATTTTCTAAGTTTATCCTTGTCTACACTTGTTGGGTGGTCCTTGAATCCATTGAGAAAAAAAATTTCATTAAAAAAGGGAAAATGAGAAAAGAAAATAAAGTTTGCTAGACTCAAAACCAAAAAAGGCAGTTTTGGCAAAAAAAAAAACAAAGAAAAAACAAAAAAAAAACATGCTTTGGTCAAATAAATAGGTTGAATGAATAGATAATGTTTGATATCATATCTTTTAAAGCATTTGTCTAATCTGCATAACATGAGATTTTCAAACTCATCCTTTTTTGTCATTACATTTTCACCATAAAGCCTACATTTTGAATTTCATGGAGGATCAACATAAAAGGGGCACACTGGCCTGGATAGACTGCAAGCAAATCTCTTAGCATGAAAAAAATATATAAAAAAAATGTCTGCTAGGCTGAAAATCTGAAAGGGTGGTTTAGGCGAAAAAAAAAGAGAATAAAAAAAAGAATAAAAGCATGGGACAAATTTCAACATGAACCATTTTTTTTCTTCTTGAGTTAAAATTTCTTGAAAGAAAAAATAATCATGTTTTGGAAATGATGTGTGGCCATGTTTCTTTATCATAAAACACAAAATGTGATCCTTTGTTACCCATTTGAGACTTAAAAGAGCAAATATTTTTCTTTCAAATTACCTTGAACAAGGGTCACCTCACATTGATGGTTTGCACTTTTGTTTGACAGACGATTCACCAATAAAAAAATCCATGAGAATCAAAAAGTTTGAAATAGACAAAAAAAAATGATGATGATGATTTGGTTACATCAAGAAGAAAAAAAGGAAAATCGATGTTTAGAAAAAAGGAGAAATGGTGAACACATGAGAGGCAAACAAATTTATGATGCAACATTGTTCAAAGATCATTCTTCCAAGATACCATCACATCTTTTTGAGTTTTTACTATCTATGTTTGCTTTCATACCCTTAGCCTTGACCACGATACAAGCATAATAAAGCCCACACAGATCCAAGACTGATTGTCGGTACCTTTCAAAAAGTTTAATTCATGGGAATCATATTGACGTGCTGAAAGGTTTGTCCATAATCCAAAAAAAAAGGGAAAAATAAAAATTGAAAAAATAGGTTTTGAGATTTGCTTTCAGTGATTCAAACAGTTTTTCATTCACATGTGCCTAAAGCTCCTTAAAACAAGCCTGATTAATCAATTAGATAAGGGGCATCCTCCTTCGTTGTTTCATTCTCACCCTCTTCATCTTCATTTCCTACCATATCCTCTACTCTCAGCCCAAACCTTGTCCAACAATTTCATACAATTGTCCAACCTTTTTCTCTAAAATCCAAACTAGACAGTTGCTTCATTTCACCATTCATATGACTTGTCATTTATCTCAAGATAGGGCAATTTCACCCTAACCATCATGGTTACACTAGGGGCAACGTCTAGAGTCCCTACCACATTTCAACCTCTTCATGCCTTACTATAATTAGGGCAGATCAAACACAATTTGTGTGTCAATCCAGGTCCTCAAATCAGAGAAATCTTTGAAGTCCTCTTAATTTGTCTAACCCTTTCATCAATAAATGGGGAAGTCAAACACATTTTGTACCCTGAATCCAATCCATACTCTCAAGTTGGGCCAACTTTTGAAGTCCATATCATTTTCTTCATGTCATCAATAGCTGGGGCAAGCCCAAACATACTTGGTGCCCTGAGACTAAATCAATCAGGGTCAGCTCCCTAGTTGGTCCTTGTTATCTCATCCAACCCCTTCCAAGCCATCGGAAATTTCATACATGTTATTTAGATAATGCTTCAAAAGAAATAAAAAAAAGGTTTTTCAATAAATTGATCAAACCAAAGAGTTGATTTCAAAAGTGAAGAAAAAATGAAAGAAAAATAATGTCTTATGAAGAAGGGAACACCCTATTATTTGACCGAAGGCAAGTGAAAGAAAAATAAACCAACTGGGCAATCCTTTTCACCTAATCCTTTCCATTTCCACTACCCCTTTTGAAACAACATCCCTCGTTCATTCAAATTCTTCTCCAAACACCAAAACCGGGGCAGTTTTGTGAGCCTCACATGAATTTCTCACCTCCAATGCTTATAAATTCCCATCTTCGGAAATAAAACCCATTGTTTGATCAAAATCTTTTGTGTATACCAAAACTGGGGTAGTTTCGTGGGTTTTACGTGAATATCTCACCCTAACATTCATTGATCAATATCCTTATACCCTTTTTCTCCTACATCATAACTGGGGCAATTTTTGGGATTCTTGTGTACACATATTGCTTCTCCTTTGAAGGGTGTGTGGAGACAACGTGCTTGCACGACTATCTCAGTCTTCTTCAAACTCTTCCCAAACATTTCTAACTTTCACTTACTTGTGAATTCAAACATGTGTGCACTAATATCATAAAAGAGAAAGTCAAAGATATACTCATTAGACCTCAATAAATGTGACATTCCTCATTTTCATGAAACATTGAAAATAAATATGAGTTTAATGATTGAAAATGAAATAGTTGGCTCATACTTGCATAGAATAATCAAAGGACAAAACACAACCAACATTGTTTTCACCAGGCATTCAACTTTCCATGCATATCGGGGTTACGACACCCTGGTCCCTGCACCAAGGTTACGACACCTTTGTTTCTCATGCATATCGGGTTACGACACCCTGATCCCTGCACCAACGTTACAACACCTTGTTTCTCATGCATATCGGGGTTACAACACCCTGATCTCTACACCAAGGTTTTGACACCTTGTTTCACATGCATATCGGGGTCACGACACCCTGATCTCTGCGCCAAGGTTTTGACACCTTGTTTCTCCTACATATCGAGGTTACAACACCCTAATCATTGCACCAAGGTTTCGACACCTTGTCTCTCTTGTTTAAGTCAGGGTTTTTATGCTCCGCCAAGGTTCTACACCTTGTTTTCTCCTTATTAAGTTGGGGTTTCAATATCCTATCAAAGTTTCAACAACTTGTTTCTTCTTTTTGACAACATGGCTACCAATGTTTGAACGCCTTGTCAACGATCTCTTGCAATCATTACTCCATTTCAAAATAGGTCGATTTTCATCCTACATATCTCCACAGCAATGAGTTTGATGATTGAAAAAAGAACAATTGACTCTATCAAAAATTTTCAAAATGCAGAGCATAACAAGTTTTTCATCATGCATTCATGCATTTCATGATCTTGATCTCTACAATAATGTTTTGATCCCTTGTGCTTAAAAATAAGAAAACATGTTTTCTATCATGCATAACCATTTGCATGTCATATCATCATGCCATGTGTTGACACCAGATTCGAAAAGTAAAAACCTTGACGTCCTGAACAAGCGAACATTTTCATGTATCATACATCTTTGTTTCTTCTGAAGGAATCAATCTACAAAAATCATCTTAAGATTGAGGATCATCTTCAAAGACCTATATATCCTCTAAGCCCAGTTTCGTACTGGCCAACCAAGCCCAGTTATGTACTGGCCCATCAAGCCCAGTTTTGTACTGGCTCTTCAAGCCCAATTTTGTCTAGCCCACCAAGCCTAGTTTCGTACTGGCCCACCATGTCCAGTTCCGTACTGGCCCAACAAGTCCAGTTCCGTACTGGCCCACCAAGCCCAATTTCGTATTGGCCCAACAAACCCAGTTCCGTATTGGTCCACCAAGCCCAAATCTGTACTGGCCCACCAAATCCAGTTTCGTATTGGCCTCCAATCCTAGCTTAATCTGGCCCACAAAGCCCATCTTACTTGGCCCGCTAAGCCTATCTCGCGACCCTCTCCTTAGGAATGGTCAACTCTTGTGTTCTCCTTTCGGACAATGACCCTCTCCTTGGGATTGGTCAAGTCTAGACCCTCCTTTCATCAAGGCCCTCTCCGATGGAATGGTCATTGATTTCTTCCTTTACATCAAGGCCCTCTCCGATGGAATGGTCATTGATTTTCTTATGTTTACATCAAGGCCCTCTCCGATGGAATGGTCATTGATTTTCTTATGTTTACATCAAGGCCCTCTCCGATGGAATGGTC
>Ga0214544_1012423_pt1 | contig 11095 bp, 6 predicted proteins | sample CNSS3metaG_FD_160074 | JGI IMG/M metagenome (GOLD analysis project Ga0214544, IMG submission 160074) | Root nodule microbial communities from cowpea collected in UCLA plant growth center, Los Angeles, California, USA - CNSS3 | ecosystem: Host-associated > Plants > Roots > Nodule | place: USA...
TGGAGATATGGTGGGGACGGGTATTATGGCGGGTATATGTACATCCCCATACCCATCCCCATACCCAACTGAAAAAGTCGGGGATTCCCCATACCCATACCCATACCCAGTCAATGCGGGGATTCCCCGTCAAAACGGGGACGGGTTCGGGCAATACCCACGGGGACGGGTTTATTTGCCATCTCTACATAGGAATGAGACATAAAATTTAATCAAATAATTTGGTGTACTTTAGTCAACAACAACTTCGTTGTTACCCATTGAACTTCATTCTATGGGATCGCCATTCATGTGGAGATGGGTGTCCATTGTTGCAACTAATTTATGGGCTATAGTCTCATTCCCCTTGACGACTTAAATTCTTATTGTTGATGCATCAACCCTTTGATAAGCAGATCTGCAACATTTCTTTCTAACCTGACAAAGTCAAGAGAGATAATATCATGAGTAATTAAGTTTCTAATATATTTGTCTCTCATTCTCGTATGTCAATTTTTCAATTTCATTGACATTTTTACTAAAAACTTTAAATATAATAATTTGATTGTCAGGATGCATTGGAAAAAAGAATAATTTATGCTTGCATAATAGATCATGATAGAACAACAACTTTTTAACATGTTTCCATGATAGGGCATTTTCATCCAAGGTTAAAACATAACCATAACCAATAAGTGATTTTGTGTCACCAAAATCAATATCCAATTTACATTAAAAATATCATTCAATAATCTCAAGAAATTGGACATATTGCCATAACTAGAAAAACAAATAATATCACACTAGATGGCAAAACAGTGAGGTATATATTCATTCACTTTATAATATATAACCAAGAATTTTTTATTAACATGTATGTTAACCATTGCAAGACACCCCCACACTTTGAAATATTTTAAATGTGGTTCTTTTTTCTTTCATAACTCATAACAAGTTTTATCTCAATCTTTTGTGTTCAAAATATGGTAAGCAAGATATAAAATTTCACTAATATAATGTTAGGCAAGCTAAAACTTGAAGCATAACATTTACCATATCAAACAAAAGCATTTTTTCTTTCTTTCTTTCGATGCACCATTATATTAACACCATATGAAATTGTTGCTTAATGAATTATACCATGAATTTTACATAAAAACACTAATTTGTAAAGACATGTATCATCACTTCTCTATTTAATTAATTTTGAACCTCAAAATTTCATAATTTGAATGGTCTCTAACCAAAATTTCTCAATATATAACATGATATATAACATCTTTATCAATGGTAAGAATAGACAATATTAAAGCATAAATTAATATAACAACATAAACATTAGCTATAGACATCACACAAAAAAAATTGTTCAATGAGAAGGAATTTCATTTATCCATAATATCGTTACCAATAGAAATAGAAACAATTATACACCTCAATTTTTAGGCTTAGTTGAAACTGATTTACATATAACAATAAGAAACACATTAGTTTATAAAATGTGTTTTCAGTCTTCAGCTCTATATTATTTTTAATTTTAGAAATGACTACAGATGAGTAATCAAAAAATAGAAATAACAATAAAATTTTTCTCTCTAAGAATGTTAGAAAGTGATTACTCAAACAATACTAATAATAATAAAAATATAAAATGATATGATAATAGTTATTAAATCAATAATAATACTGAGACATATATATAAAACAATGAATATTAATCAATATCAACAATTATAATAACAATAATAAATAAGAAATAAACAAGGAAAGGAGTAGAAATATCATGCGTTGAGGCACGCATAGCGCTATCCTTAGAGAGAAAACGCCCATACTGCACAAGGCTAAACAAATATATCAATACACAATCATATGTGTTTTTTATCATATGCGTTTCTCTCCCAATATACAACAACTCATCAGATCGATCGAGTGCAGCGAAGGATCTCCGAACCTTATGAACACCACTGTCTTAAAGATAATATAGGAGATAATATAGAAGATAATATAGAAGATAATATAGAAGATAATATAGAGAAGAAAAGAACACTCTTGAGAAAAAACTCTAGTATTTGTTATTCTTTGTTATTCTGTCTTTCCCCATGTACCTATGTGATATTTATAGGTAGAAAAGGGAGACAAATAAGTAAATAGTAATAAGAATATAGTTGTTAGTCATTAAAAAATATTAACCCATAAATTAAAGGTCTATAAAAACTTCAGTAACAATAAGTTTTTTATTTTAATTATTTATTTTTTAAAATTATATTAAAATATTTCTAACAGCTACCACACACAGGGTTAATCCCTTTTATAATCATAAGAAAAATGGAACCATCCTTATGAAAAGACCTCTTGTTACCCTCACCACCTAACCATATCCTCTACGTGAGTATGAATAGCTAGTAGAGTTCATGATAACTTCACAAAAATGGAACAATATTGACTGTCAAGGCACACCTAATGAAACACATCATCAATGAGATTTCCTCCCCAAGAAATACCTTACAATAGTTCACTGCATACCTTTATTTCATAATATAAACCAATCATATACATCTTTAATCACATTTTCATATTCACATATCAACCGATTACAATCTCAAACATATACATACATAAAGTACATCAAAACAGTGAAAATCATTTCTCTAACCCCAAACTTCAAAACAAAGATCCCACCAGTCAAAATGAAGAATCACATGTCTAGGATCGAATGTCAAATTTTCAGCTTAATCTGACGATCAACAAAGTGAGAATCTTTATTTTACCAAAAGGATGCAGTGTTGAAAAAACTGGATAACAGTCATCAATGTTGATTTATTTTAAAACAGTCATCAATGTTGATTTATTTGATACTACTACATATCAGTACACTTGTTGAGAAATGATTATTGTAAAACAGTCATCAATGTTGATTTATTTTATTAGTTGATTTTGTATTATATTAAAATTGCGTTTCTTTTGACTAGTTTTTTTTTTTGTACTTTTCAATTTATGAATTTTCAGATTTTTTTTGAATATATTTTTATGAAAAACTGAAATTTTTACTTGGATTTAATTGCACACTACTAGGTTAGAGTTTAGCCTTTTATTGAATAATAGAGATTAATTCTCTAATAAAATAATTTGAAATTAAAGAAGACTATGAGAATTAAATAAAATTAATTACAATAATTTAATAGATAATTTAAATTCAAAAATAAAATTTAAATAAAATGCTTCCATCTTAAATTTGTTTTAAGCTTCTGAAATTCTTAAACAGCCTAATCAATTTACTTATTCAACGTTGGTATTGTATTATAGGCATTGGTTTGAGAGGCTTCAAAGTTAAAACTAAATAAGTGACTTGTACTGTATGGCCTACCAATCTGTCGGCACTGCATGGCCCACCGGTCCATCGGCACAAAGAATATTCTTGAACTTCCTCGTTTCACCTTCGTCATCAAACAAGGCCGAAAGGGTTTATACACTTAACAACCCATCGGTACGTCGGTCTAACGGACCAAATCCGAGCGGCCACAGGCTGTTGCTAGCAACAGATAGATCGTGTGCCAAACTTAAGCGATCATCGGTCGATCGGCTATACGGGTGAAGCACATTTCATTGTTTAAGATTACTCACCCATAAAAGCGACCATCGGTCGATCGACCACGCAGGTGAAACACATTTCATTGTTTAAGGTTACTCACCCATAAAAGCGACCATCGGTCGATCGGCCACGCGGGTGAAACACATTTCATTGTTTAAGGTTACTCACCCATAAAAGCGACCATCGGTCGATCGGGCACGCGGGTGAAACACATTTCATTGTTTAAGGTTACTTACCCATAAAAGATAACCCGCCTAGCCAAGCGACCATCGATCGATCGGCCAAACGGAAAACCTGGACCAATCAGCCGATTTAATTAAAATTAAACAAGTCAGTAATCACAATTAAGGGATCATTGGGTCGTGATTAAGGAGTCCTAATCATAGGCCCACACCGGAAACTATAAATAGGGCCCAGAGGTAGGTTGGTGAGGATCTTAATTTCGCATTTATTACAGCAGTTACGATTATCGACCGATCGACCCTAAAACTGATTTAAGCATCGAAGCCTTTTAGACAGGTACACTGATCATCTGTTCAACCTATCAAACAAGGAGGAATATTGTGTGGAGCGAAGGCTTTGACAGATTGTGGAAGAAAGCATCAAGGAGAGAAAAATGAAATTTGAGTGGTATTAGTAGGTGCTTGGTCCCTAGACACAAAACATGACTGTTCCATGATTGCACTTTACTTAAGTTAGAGTGACTTCATGCAACGAAATTGTACTATGTTTCTGCTGGTTCCATCTTACTAGCTACATTGGTGCTATGCTATCTCTTCTCTATTGCTGGTTTTGTGTTGTATCTGTGAGTATTGTTAGCTTTCAAGTGTTAAAAACAAACTTAAATTATGTCTTTGATGAAAAAAAAAACTATAATCTATGTAACTTAAATTTTTCATATTAATTATTATAACTAAAACCATAGATGAATTCATAAGAGAAACATATATATATATATATATATATATATATATGATTCGAAGGCTCAACCTATTTTTCAATAAATAAAATTGTTCTTTAATATTTCTATTTATCGTTACATATTAAAGTTACTTTTTAAAAATCAATATATATATATATATATATATATATATATATATAACTATTAACGTATTTTCACTTTGCACAAGGTTGCTGGTATTTAATACATGATATTGCATTCAGTATCCAAGAAACTTTACGCATAATAAATATACATATCAAATATATATTTTATAATTGATTGGCTGCGAGTATAACTTTTCTCTCTTTTAATTAAATAAGAGCATTGTAATTTAAAAAAAAAAAAATTAAATCGAGTTTTGTAGAAAACATCAACAAACATCATTCTAAATAAAAAAAAAAAGCAAGGACATGGTAGTAATTTACTTCCCTCAAATTGCAAGGTTAGATTATGGCGGTCATGCCTCGTGAGTGCATAATATTCCTCCATCTTATTTATTTTAGTCACGTCCCATGAAATGCCAAACATTAATTACATGCATTTACAATGCATGAAAAATAAAAAGTTCACTTCCAATTATGAGAAGCGATAAAAGTTAAATAAATTTTAAAATAATTAATATATTAACGACTTAAAATCTTTAACTGACTAGACACATGTTAACTATTAATTATATAATTAAAATAAGAAAATGTATTTTAAAAAAAATATGATTCAATCAATTTTAACTAATAATATATTCATCATTTAGAAAAAGCAGAGACATTACATATGATTTATTTTTAATTCGTAATATATGATGGCAATAATTTGTTTTTTAATATTGTTCTTACTTTTCAATCAACTATTTTACCTTGGACTTTGAATATATTTTAAAAATTATAACTGACAGTTAATTTTTTTTGTTTATTTAAGACCAAATGGCTGTTTGCGGTGTGATGATTAAATTAGATTAGAACAAGACTAAAATAATTATTTTAAAGGGAAAATAACATATTAAAGTAAATTATAAGCATCTCAATAAATTGTATATGTTTTTTAAACTACGGTGATACAAATTAAATTATTAATTTGAAAAGCTATATAAATATTACTATAAGGCATACATCAAAATTTTAGAAAATTGATATGTAATACATTAAAAAAGCGAACGTTTTCTTAATTGAACTATGCATTCACGAAAATTTAATTATAGTAATTCATACTTTGCATTTAATTAATATGCCAATGCTGAACTAACTAAACTAAGTAATACAATTAGTGTTTTTTTAATAATATTAAAAATATTATTTTTCAACACAAATTAGTTGACATTTTTTCAACATATAATTTTATATATTGCATTATCATAGTCATTTAATTTAGTATTAATTATACTTTAGAAAAAATAACAATGAATAAAAAGTAACCTTACGTAATTGACAATTACATAAAATTATGACACTTTTATAATAGACTAAATTATTCGAAACCAATCAATGAACTACAATGATAGCATATCCTGTCATTATATAAATTTTTTATTTGTATATTAAACAAAGAATTCACATATTCGTAATTGACTTTTTATTTGTTTCAATAATTAATTGAGGCTATGAAAATTAAAACATAGCACCATTAAGTATTTGATTAGCATTTTTTATATTATAAAATAATATGTTTTTTAAATGATTACATAATAAATCACAAAATTTATTGTTAGTTTTAAATTGCAGAAGGTTGTCTGCTTCATTTTGGTAAAATATAATAAGGTTAGGCACCGTTTTGGCAGTTTAATGGGTAATTATATTGGTATGGATATATACATTTGTTTAAACTTTAAAATTTCAATACAATTTTATTATGATTTTTCAGAATGTACTTATCATTAAATTTTTTTTTTAAATTCTACTTAAATAAGTTAGAAGTTTGTCGGGACATGAACGAAATTAAGAAAAATAATGTTTTGGTCGATACATTCTAACGAAGTGTGTCTTTAGCATTGTAACAAAAGATGTTAGAGAATTATATTTTTAGTTAATCATTCAAAACAATATTTCATAGAGAAGTGGAGGCAATAAATAAAAAATATATATATATATATATATATATATATATATATATATATATATATATATATATATATATATATAACATATGAGATCGATATTAAATAAACATTTTTAATAATTATATGTAAGTAATGAATATAAATATTTAATTATTTTATGTGATGATGCCTATTAATAATTATTATAGAATTTTATCTTGCTTTTTTAAAATTTAATTAATTGAAATAAAATTATTAATAAAGTCAGTAATAATCATAAAATAATCATTTTCATTTAAATACATTTTTTTAACTCTTCTCATTTTCATTTATTTCATCAGGAGTTAAGGTGTTCCTGGTGGTTTATTATACTCTTTGCTTTTCCGTTCGGTATGATAATTTCATATGAAAGTATTAATAAAATTATATAAAATGACAAGGATCTTCAATATGACAAAAAGTATGTTTTTCCTAGTATGTAACTTTTAAACTTTGGAACATTATTAACAACAACAAACATACACACTAGAATAATTAAAAAAATAAATAAGCATCACCCATCAATCCAATCTACAAATTATATAATAAAATTGATTTATATTTTCTTGAAGTTGCACATCATTTTAACACATTTATATTATGAGTGAATTATGATAAATTAAATTCTAAGTAATAATCTGGATAGCTTATGTCATTAATGAAATATATAAAGGCGACATACTAGCTTATAGATGTGATAGAAATAGGGGGTCATATTAGAATTTAAGTTTTAGTTTGCTATAAAAGACATGTTGCATGCCTATATTTGTTGTATACAGTATGATTAGCTTGAAAAAAGAGGAAGAAAGTTAGTTATGGACAAATAATGGAAACGTAAAAATAAACCAATAATAATAATAACAACAAAATAATAAAATCCGGAAATAATATTTCGAGATCACTAAATTTAAATCAAGGTTAAATATAATAGAAATATCATATAAATATTTATTATTTTTCAAACTTTTGATTCCTTCAAACTAGTATATAAGAACTGATAATACGCATTGGTACACAGATTAGCAAAACCGTGATAACAGCAATAACAACGAAGTGTCCAATTTCTCTAATTTAAAAAAATAAATGTCAATATTATTTCCTTAAAACATTTAACGTTTCTGACAAGCAAGTAAATTAAAAAAAAAACACAGTACTTATTTTGAATTCTCCAAATAAGTAAAATATAATTGATTTATATTTGAAAGTAGTTAGTCCTACGATGTAATCCATGTTTTAACAATGAAGAAAGTCTAGTTTTGTTGCAAATTCTGTCAAAATGGATTTTAATTATCAGAAATGTCAAAATGAATTTTAATATGTGAATTAATTCGTGAGCTAATCTGATTTATTACGGATTTAAATTAGGTTGGGTTGAATTCAATCTGATTCACTTAATTCACGGGTTGAAGGTGATCCATCAATATTTTTTAACAATTTTTTTAATAATTATTTATTATTCCTAATTATATAAGTCAAAATTTTATGTTTTTAATTGTTAGAATATTACTCAATAATATTTGAATAGTTTCAATGTTTAATTAATTTGATTGTCAAGTTTATATACGTTGATATTTTAATCTTTAACTATAATCTTAATACTAAATCACTCACGCAACCCTCTTATAAATAATTTTTTAAATTAACATGACAAAAATTTGTAGTTTTTTGTATTTATATTTTGTTGAATTGCATGACAGAAAATATGTAATATTAGCCATGTTTTCTTGGATTATACAGACACTTTTTTGAAAACACTTCATCATATAATGGTGGTGAGCATGATGAAAATATTAGTTATTGATTTTATTGTGATTGTCATCTCATGAGTTAGCTTATAAAATTATTTAAATATTTGAATATTTAAAAATAAATAAATAAATAATTTTGTTATGTGGTTTGGTGAGCCAAGTCACTTAATCCACCAACCCATGATGGATTGAGCTAACCCATGGTGGATTGAGCTGAATGATAAGATTCCTTATTCACCAAAAAGTGAGTTAGGTTGCGTTCACTCATTTTTAACCCGACTCGTAACGAGTCAACTCGTGTGAGCCGAGTCAGCTTATTTTCACATATGTCTACAAACTCTATAAATTACTTTGTTTGACATCTCTACAAGCTCTATAAATTACTCTGAACTCTATATACTTGTATGAAGGGTTGGAAGTTTCAGGTTACCTCGAGACAAAACGATTAAAGAGAATAAAGAGAATGAGTGGATGCAAACTTCATCCTACTTAATATAAAAAAAAAAAAAGTGTAGTAGTTCAGGTTGGTTAAACCTTATTGTAGAAATTGCTGATAGTTTCACTGGTATAGCAACAAAAAAATTGATGTTTTAGCACAGGGGCATTAATTGCGAACCTGGTCGTAGGTGTATAAATCTTTGAAGGTGGTGGTGAGAAAGAAGGTGTATATATGGTGCACATGGAGTGTTATTTATTAACCCTTTTCTGCAGGATCCATCCATATACAGACTAACCGGGTAGGGAAAACTGGGAACAAGAGTGACCAAATATTGAAGAGGCTTCAATGTGGTAGATTCAAGTATTTTTCTTTCAACACACATGATAATAGTAAGTACCATTTCTCTTCTTTTTCTCATACATATCCATAATGGCAACTCTGGACTTTCACCTGTTCTTCTATAACATACTCATGCTACCAATAAAATTAATTGACCTCCCCTTTGAAATAGTTGGAAAACAGAACACTTAGGTAAAAGGCAATAAATGTAAAATATTCTCAGAGATGGAAGAAATAAAATCCACGAAAGAAAAAAAAGAGGGTAGAAAAGACACATCTAGCTGTAAGCCGGTTATGATGCATTTAACGCACATGAACTATGGTACATAGAATTGAATTCAAAATAGAAAATTGATAGGCCTCTCTTTATTACGAGCGTTATCTCCATCTGCTTGTGGTAGCAGAAGCTATTTAATTCACCACATCAAATATCACAGCCACTGACCTCTATATAAACCTACCCCCAAACTTATTACTTTCTTCATACTCAGTTCAGTGTTAAACTTAAACCCACCATTTACCATTACACCACCAACATGGACCAAAGCGTTTTTGGTTCTTCTATGTTCCTATGTTTGTTGCTTGTGTTAATCACATGGAACAACGTTGTTGTTCCACAAGCCGAGGCTCGAGCGTTTTTTGTTTTCGGCGATTCGTTGGTTGATAACGGCAACAATAACTACCTACTCACCACTGCTCGTGCCGACGCATACCCTTACGGCATTGACTATCCCACTCACAGGGCAACTGGTCGATTCTCCAACGGCCTCAATATTCCGGACATTATCAGTTGGGTCCCTAATCATGTCGCTGTTCTTATTAGTTCTTTCAGTAGCTTTCAATCACTCTATGTTTTTTTTTTGTTCTGTTATGTTCTGAAACTCTTGATTATTTGATAACCTGATTAAGCTACATTTATTGTTCCTCTTAGTGTTATTGCTGCATAATTAATATGCTTATGAGAAGTGTGTGGTGCAAATAGGTGAGCGAATTGGGTCGGAACCCACGTTGCCGTATCTGAGTCCTGCGCTCGACGGAGAGAGGCTACTCGTCGGGGCCAATTTTGCTTCTGCTGGAATAGGAATTCTCAATGACACTGGAATTCAGTTTGTAAGCCAACATGCCAACATTTTTTTTCTCTCTCGTTCATTTCAACCATTTTTTTACACTTTGACAGAACTTTTGCTGAAAATCATATAAATTTTCAAAACCAGTTCTGGAATCTATGTTAATAATGATTAATGAATCATCCTTTTGGTATATATGTTTTGCAGATAAACATAATCCGAATCAGCAGACAATTACAATACTTTGAACAGTATCAACAGAGGGTGAGTGCACTAATTGGAGCAGAACAGGCTCAACGACTTGTGAACCAGGCACTGGTGCTCATAACATTAGGTGGCAATGATTTTGTTAACAACTATTTCCTGGTGCCATTTTCTGCAAGATCACGTCAATTTGCACTCCCGGACTATGTCGTATACCTTATTTCCGAATATCGCAAAATTCTTGTGGTATATATTCTCTTCTGTTCCTCTTATTATAGTATTATTATAACCATTATCCTTTTTATAATTTCGATCATTAACACCTATCAAAGCTACGTCATGCATGTTAAAATCATATACACAACTTCCATGATTGAACCTACACGATCCAAAGGTGTAGTTTACAATGGGGACAAAGTCATGCTCATTTTTCATATATAATTAATTATTTTGTTTTGTTTCAACTAGTTGGTATTTAACATATGTCATCTTTAATTTAAGAAGTGTCCTTTTAGGTTTTTCACTCAATGTATATTCTCACACCGAGACTCCAACATTTTAAACATGAACCTAAATATTTGTGATTGATAGATACATAACTAATTCAATATGGTTAACAAAAGTTTTTTATAACATATTTTCATATATATATATATATATATATATATATATATATATATATTAATAAGTTTTTTTATATATTTATTTCAATCTCTGTT
>Ga0214544_1012432_pt1 | contig 11075 bp, 12 predicted proteins | sample CNSS3metaG_FD_160074 | JGI IMG/M metagenome (GOLD analysis project Ga0214544, IMG submission 160074) | Root nodule microbial communities from cowpea collected in UCLA plant growth center, Los Angeles, California, USA - CNSS3 | ecosystem: Host-associated > Plants > Roots > Nodule | place: USA...
ATGTGGTGTGGTGTTTGGTCTTGAAGGACTAAGTCCAATAGGGGTCTGGGATGTGCTTGATGGTTGGACACATGATGGGCATGGAACTGGTTGAGTTCCCGTCGGCTACTAATGGGCGAGGAGTCCTTAGTATAGTGATTACATGTGTCGGGCGCACGATGGGCAAGGAACGGTTATGTTCCCATCAGCTACTATTGGGCGAGGAGTCCATAATATGGTGATTGCGTGTGTGCCAAGGTCCAAGTTATGAGGCTTGGATGATTTACTACAAGCGAGGAGTCTGTAGGGCAGGACTATGAGCGGGATAGGCTCATAGGGTTGGACCACGAATGAGTTTGTTTCGTGGGAGCACAGTGGAGTCCCCAAACCTAGTTCATGTATATGACTCATGAAGGACTATGAGGTCATGGTTGGGTAATTTGACAATTGTGAAATTTTAGTTATGTTCTTTTGGGATGGGTGGCATATTTATTTCATGTATTTGTTTATATATATTATGCATAACTCACCTTTTCTGTGTGTGTGTGGCGATGATCGGATGACTCGTTATCCGGGAGCAGATGATTTGACAGGTGGGTCAGGAGATGCTTAGACTCAGAGCGAGGGATAGCTGGGATTTTATTTATATGTTATTATTTTGATTTTTGAGATAAATATGTAATCCTTTGGGAGCCATGTGAATGTTGTTTTAGTTTTATAAAAATTATGGACTCTTGGTTTTATGACGTTTACATAAAGTTTTAAATTTCCCATGTTTTTGGGAAATGGCTTTATATTAAATGCGGTATTTATGTTTATTTCGGATTTTAAATTTTAAATATTAGTAATATTCCTTAGGGATGTTACATAGGACACTAAGCACCAACCTCAAGTGTTCTGCATTTTCCTCCTGAGTCATGGAATAGATAAGTATGTCGTCTATGAAGACTACGACAAACTTATCCAAAAATTGTCTGAAAATCCTGTTCATGTAGTCCATGAACACCGCTGGAGCATTGGTCACACCAAAAGGCATAACCATGTACTCATAGTGTCCACATCGAGACCGGAAGACCGTCTTCTGCACATCATCAGCCTTCACTAAAATCTGGTGGTATCCCGACCGCAAATCAATTTTTGAGAACACCGACGACCAATGCAACTGATCCATCAAGTCGTCAATTCTCGGAAGGGGATACTTGTTCTTGATGGTCATCTTGTTTAACTGCTTGTTGTCCACATACAAACGTGAACTTACATCCTTCTTCTTCACCAACATCACTGTGCTCCCCAAGGCGAAGTACTGGGTCGTATGAACTGTTTTCCCAGTAGCTCCTCTATTTGACTCTTGAGTTCCACCAACTTCGTTGGAGCCATACGATACGGAGCCATTGACACTAGACCGGTTCCTAGCACCAGATCAATAGTGAACTCCACCTCTTTACTAGGCGGCAACCCTGACACTTCTTCTGAAAACACATCCTCAAACTCGTGCACAACCGGTATCATTGACGTTTCTCCTCTTTTCTCTACCTCTAAATGCGTAAAAACTATGTAGCATTGTGCGCCATCTTGCAACTCCTTCATAACCCCTTGCGATGATAACAACTCAGGCTCCTTGAGTCGGGAAACAACAACCTTTTCTCTCGGCAATCTATAAGAATGCGATTTCCGGAGAGCCAATCCATCCCTAAGATTACCTCCAACTCTTGTAGAGGCATGCATATCAGATTCACCTTGTATCTGGGCCCTTCCACCTCCACTGAACACTTAGCACATAAGGACAACATCCTAACCAAACTCGACGTCGTAGTAGATACCACAAGCTCACACTGTAGCTCACACACCGGTAGACCTAGACGTTTCACACAAGAATCTAACACAAAGGAGTGTGTCGCTCCAGAATCATACAATACACAACAATCCTTTCCAGCTATTACACAATGACCCATAACAAGATTACCTGAGCTTGCAACCTCTGCTCCTGTCATAGCGTAGACTATGTTTGTCGCCTGAGGCCTTTTGCCTCTGTTCCTCTACTGGTGTTGAGTAGCGGTCTGAACTGGAGGTTGTGTTAGTGCCCTAGCAAGGAAGGGACAGTCCTTACCAAAGTGGCCCTCTTTGCCATAGTTGTTACATAGGTGATAACCCTTCATACGTGGGCAAACGCTCCTCAGATGAGGGCTCCCACACTGGAAACACTAGACCCTACCCTGCTGCGAACGGAAGTTCCTAGACCCCTGGGACTGATGGTGAGTGTCAACACCCAATTTCGTCTGGGTAAATGCATTTGTTTTGTTAAAAAAATAATAATAAAAAATAATAATATATAAAATAATAATAATAATAAATAATAAAATAAAATAAAAAATATGTTTTGATTGATGGTAGGTTTTTTTAACTTTAATTCTACCATGGGAAAAAAAGAAAAAAAAAAGAAGTAAAAACCAAGAGAAGGGAGAATGTAATTTTTTTTAATTATCACATGCTTTTCATGAGCCCAAATGTTTTGTACATATTTTCACCCCCACTGTTTGCTATTTACACTCTTCACATGACATGTCAGAAAATGACGTTTCATAATTTCTATTTTTAGAGAAGGGTATAATAATAGGAGCAATATTCTTTTATAATAATTTGAATAAATATTCTGCATTTACACTTATGTGATGTGTCTCTTTGCATTGTCAGCCTGGGAAGGTATTATTTTAAATAGAAGCAAATATTCCCAATAATAATGCTTTTAGAGAATGGTACGATTTTAATAGTTAAAAGAAAATATTTTTGGTAATAATTAGAATCAATTGTATGAAAAATATGTTATGATTTGATCACGATCTTTATGTGACGGAAAATATGATTCTAGTAATTACAAGCAATATTTCGTTAATAAATATAATCAACACCGTGGATATTATGCGACTATTTAATATGTTTCATCAAGACCAATTCCTTCCTCATATATTTTATTATAACTAAAAGACTAGGATTTCAGGGGTATCCCAACAGGCCTATATAAGCACAAAATTTCTCCAATGCAAGACGGAAAAAGAATTCATGATTATCGGAGCATGTGCAAAAGGGGTCATCTTAAGGTAAATTCTTTTTGCTCCTAATCCTATTCATGATTCTCTTATAATATCAAATGTATGGTCGTTTGAACTGTTGTATGATTAAATGTGTTTGGGGTTCTCATGTTAGATAATTTTGGATAAATAAAAAGGGGTGCTCAACCTTTCTCTTTCCCTTTATTTTTATCTTGATAAATAAGAAGGTTTCTTTCGTAGGCTTTAATTCTCTCTAAAAAAAGGAATAATAATAAATAAAATAAATAAAAAATTATTTTTTTTCTTTTATATAAGTTTTGAATGTCATGTCAAACTCGGACTTGCTTGGTACTCAAAACATTCCTTCATATACTTTTAATTATTTTTTAAAAAAACATTAATAATAAAAAAAATAGAAATTATAAAATCGTTTTTAAATATCATGTCAAGGTTAGCCCTTAATGGGATCCAAGCCTCCTACTACTCTCACCACTCGAGTTAGTACGCTCTATGTGAGACTAACTAACTCTTTAGAGTGTCAGGATGCAATCCTTACCTTGAATCCTTACTAAATTATATAGATGGGGCACTACCATGAACTCCCACTAACAGGGGTCATGGAATTACGTCTTGACCAACTAAGGCACCACCATGAGGTCTCACCTAGAGGCTCTTGGAATTATGCCCTAACCAATGAGGCACCACCACGAAACTATCGTGGAATTACGTCCTAACCACATACAAATCATGTTTCACCAACCAAGTAGGTACTTATCATGCATACCAATCTCATGCCAAACTCTATAACCAACCTTCATTCATATTCCATACCAAAACCATACCAAACTCATCATATTCAATCCATGAACCAATTCCATACATGCACATCACTCATTCCATACTTTTAACATATTAATTCACCCAAACTTGTGGCAAACATACAGGGACAAAGGAGAAAACATAATCAATACGCAGTCTTGCCCAGCTCCTCGCTTAGACAGAAAGGTCTCGCTCAGGCGAGAGGGTCCTCTCGCTCAAGCAAGCTCCTTTCGCCTAGGCGAGAGCTCAAAAAAGGGAACAGTGGCTTCCTGCGATCTCTTGCTTAGGCGAGCCCTTCTCGCCTGAGCGAGGCTGCACCTCGCTCAAACCATACAATAGTGAAATAGTAGTAAATGAAGCAGAAAAACGTAACACACAAGTGAACCCTAGCTTCCCTTACTTGGAAGGGGTTGGCAAAGGGCTTCGACACCAGAGTCAACGAAACCAGCAGCTTCAAGAGCGGACTCGAGAGCTGAGAATAGTGACAAAGGAAGAATAACGAGGTTACTATAGTGAACCCAACAGAAACCACGAAAACTAACATAGAAAGAGAAGAGCACGGTTCAAGAACATACTTACGTGAAGGGTGAACGAAGTTGAACTAGCTCGAATGGGACAGAGGGACAAACCCTAACAGAGGTTCCGTGGAGAGAAAAGGGAGAGTTAGGGCACTGATTTTTCAGAGTGAGCTGCAAATGACGGACCTTGGCTGCTTTAGGGGCCTTGGCACCCTATGGACTAATCTTTAGGCCCAACAGTGTGGCAGCCCTTAAACATAGGACACTAAATAAAAGTGGGCCTTACAGTATGAAAGTTATGGTGAAGTATTATAGTGAAGTATTTACTTAATTTTTAGTGAAGTATTTACTTAATTTTTAAGTTTTTAAAAATTTTGAGATTTTTAATTTAGCTCTTATTAAATTTTTTTATCTATCAAATACTTAATACTTCATGTTTATATTTTTTAACTGAATTTTATCATATATTTTTTTAACTAAATAGTATGACTATATTCTTGTTGTACTTTAATTATTTGTTGTTAAAAAGTATAAAATTTTATAATTAATATAAAATAACATCTTGATTAATATAAATGTAAGTGTTTTTAATTTTGTTTTTCTTAAAAGTATTTCAATTAAAATAATAATATCTTAAACTATGATGTATCAATAATATTTTATGATGTTTTATCGATATTTATTAAAAAATATCTAATCAATAAAACACAATAATACTTTTATAATAATAATAATAATAATAATTTATAAATTCTTATATTAACAACGATTAATATATATATTTTTTAATTTAGATGTATACAATATCAATTGTATATTTATCATATTTTTAAGAATTATTATAGACTTTTTAATATGCATATATTACATATCGTATCTTATTATTTTAATGCATCATAATTGTTATCACAACAATAAATAAACAAAATTAAAAAAAATAACAATCAAACGGCTCTAATAACATAAAAGTTAAAGAACAAAGCGTTAATTAAAAAAGCATTAAAAAAGTTATGTACTCAAAATAAAACAAAAAAATTTAATAAAAATCCAATTAAAATTATTAAAATGAGAGTCTTGAATCATATATATATATATATATATATATATATATATATATATATATATATATATTGTACCTATTTTATTTTAAAACATGCATACTAGATATTAACGAGGCAAAATAGATAAGAAAAAAAATAGTTTATTGGCAACAATAATTCAAAGAAAGTTTTTCCCTTCAAACATATGAATGTCTTACACGTTTATCCACATCGAAACCAACCTTTGTGGTATCAACATGACATGTGAAATTCCTGATCTCACTAAAATATAATTTAATAATATGAATGGTAAAGGAGAGATTTTTTTTTCTTTTTGAACTATCACGTTTTTCTCCATCTTTAAAACAACCAAGTGCATCTTTATACACCAAGAGGAACTAGGAACCGCACACCCCATATAATGTTGGTTGTATGGCCCACTTATTATTATGCCCAATGTTTAAGGGCTGCCCAATCTGTTAGGCATAAGGTTGGTCCATAGGGTACTCAAAACCCCTAAAGCAACCCTAGCCACAACAAGAAAAATTCTATTTAGCTACAGAAATTAGTGAGAAAAAATATTAGTAGCTAATCCCTCTCTAATTTGAGAGGAAATAACGAAAAAAAATTGTAGCGGGTCTGTAGCAAAATAGCTACAAATTCACCTAAACATTTATTTGTAACTAATTTCTCATTAATTTGCGAGGAAATAACGAAAAAAAAAAACGGTAGCGTGTCTGTAGCAAAATAGCTACAAATTCACCTAAACATCTATTTGTAACTAATTCCTCACTAATTTGCGATAAAATAGCAAAGAAATAAAATTGTAGTCAGTTGGTAGCAAAATAACTACAAATTTACTACAAAATATGTTTGTAGCTAATCTTTCTCAATTAAAATTATTTTAAATTTTAGTATAAAAATATATTTTTTAATTTAAATATTAAAAATTATTTTTAGTTTAAATATTTTTAATTATTTTTAAATTAAGTATTTAAAAGTTATTTTAAATTTTAACATTTAAAAATTATTTTAAATTTTAATATTTTAAAATTACTTCTAATTTAAATATTGCAAAATTATTTTTAATTTAATTATTATAAATTATTTTTAATTTAAATATTTTGAATTACTTTTAATTTAAATATTTTAAATTTATTTTTTAAAATATAGTATTATATATTAAAATGTAAATGATAAATATAAATATTAATAAATTAATTAAAATATATAATAAAATAACAGAAAATGATTTTGTTATTAATCCATAACTAACAAATAGAAATTATATTTAAAATATTATTCTGAGAAAAATAAATTTACGAAAAACAATAAAAAACTAATATATTAATAGATTATCAAGATATACTTTATTATATATAAATTAATTTTTTATTTATAAATATCATTTTTTTAAATGTAAAATAACATTTACCTAGTATAATTTTTTTAGAAATTAAAAATTAGAAATATATGAAAAGTTGTAATTCGTAAAGTAACGTCAGCAACAGTATTCCCTCACTTTAGGCTTTTCAAATAAAAAAAAAAAAAAGTATGGGATAATTGGTGGAATCAACAATAGTGAAATATCTCAAAGAGGGATTGTTTTTCTTCTTCCAAACTCATTAAATGTAGCATTCAACTTTTCCGATTCAAATTTCCTCCATTTGAATCCGCTCATACATTGCTTCTTCTACTCCCAACTTTTCCTTCCTTCGCCATTTTCTCATTCTGGATCAATCTCATTGTTGTTCATTGTGGGTTCACTTCCTCCTAATTGGTAACTTACTCTCGACAATGGCTTTCGCTACTATGTTCGTTGCAATTCCAAGCCTCGCATGAGAGCCGCTCTCGCTCTCGCCGTCAGGGCTGGGTAACTGATAACCTAACCTAGCCTAACATAATTATCCATTCATATATTCTGTGTATTACGAATCATTCAATGTTGAATTGTTGATTGTGAAATCGGTTATGGTAGATCAGTTCTCCAAGAGGAGGAGGATGAACGCGGAATTGCTCACATTGTTGAACACCTCACGTTCAGTGCCACCAAGAAATACACCAATCACGACATCGTAAAATTCCTCGAGAGTATTGGAGCTGAATTCGGGGCCTGTCAGAACGCCGTGACCTTTACCGACGATACAGTTTACGAGCTCTTGGTTTCGGTCGACAAGCCAGAGCTGCTGTCTCAGGCCATTTCAGAGGTCTCGATTAGAATTGTGTTATGCTCTATTTGGATAACTCTGTTTTGTTGTTCTAGTTTTTTGTAATTGGATTGTTCTGTGTTTGTAGATAAGTTTCGAAGGATGACTTGGCGAAAGAGAGAGGAGCTATCTTGGAAGAGTATAGGGGAAGCAAAAATGCCACGGGGCGGCTGCAGGATTGATAGAACAGAAAAAAAGAATCTTGAATTGGAGGTCAGGATCAATCCTCCTTAAGAGAGAGAAAAATATTCTGAAAATTATCTTCTGTCTTATTCATATGAGCATTACAATGCTTATATAAGGTGAACCATAACAGAATTGTAACAGAGAGCAAATAACAACTTTCACTCAATGAATGACAGCTGTCTACTAATAGATTTGGTGAATATTTAATGTTCGTAGTCCTCCCAATTAAAGGGTCGTTTGGTGATGCGTTTAGGCCTAACTCCTTCATCATTTTGAGGCCCATTCTTCGTCAAATTGGGTTCATCCTCAACATTAATAACAGCTTCAGTACTTATTGGGTTGTGGTTCCTATCATTCGCCACCGAAAGACACCTTGTCCTCAAGGTGATAGTGAGCTGATAACAAATCCCACGACTCCCAAGTGGTATTTTCTGGTGGGAGACCGTGCCATTGAACAAGAACTAGATGGCGAGGGGGTACAACAGAATCATCCCATTTGGAATCCAAAATGGAAAGTGGCTGAATGAGCAACCGATCATCCGAGAACATCGGAGGAGGAGGAAGTGGGCCTCGATGTGGTTTGAGCATAGAGCAATGAAATACTGGGTGAATCTTGGCAGAATCTGGTAAGGCCAAACGATAAGCAACAGGACCAATGGCTTTAACAATTTCAAAAGGACCGTAGTAGCGCTTCCCAAGCTTCTGATATCGAGAACCAGAAACGGACAATTGTCGATATGGACGAAGTTTGACGTACACCCATTCACCAACTTTGTAAGAGACAACACGGCGATGAATGTCAGCAAAATGTTTCATAGATCGTTGTGCTTTGTTAAGTTGACGGTTCAAATAAGCGATCAGATCTTAGCAAGATGATAATAAGGAGTCAACAGCTTCAACGAAAGACGAGCCCGAGAGGTAATGAACGATGGTTGAAGGAGGTTTTCCATATGTGGCCTGATAGGGAGAAATACCAATAGTGGAATGGGTGGCAGTGTTATAGCACCACTCGGCAAGGCTAGAAACTTGGTCCATTGAGATGGATTATTATGAACAAAAGCACGAAGATATTGCTCAAGAATACGATTCAAGACCTCAATTTGACCGTCACTTTGAGGATGGTACGCAGTACTCATTTGAAGTTTGGTGCCATTAAGTCGGAATAGTTGTTACCAAAAATGACTGATAAAAATGGGGTCTCGATCAGAGATCAAACTTTTAGGAAAGCCATGAAGTTTGCAAACCATGTCTAGAAAAAGTTGGGCAACTTTGCTTGCTGTAAAGTGTGCTGGAAGAGTGCCAAAATGAGCCCCTTTTGTGAATCGATCAACCACTACGAGAATCACAGAAAAACCCGAAGAAGAAGGAAGACCGGTGATAAAATCAAGGGCAAGATCCTCCCATGGAGCAGAGGGTGGTGGTATAGGTTGAAGTAAACCAGTGGTTTTCTGAGCAATATATTTGGTTTGTAAGCATGTAGAACATTCAGAAATGAAACGTTGAACATCCTTTCGCATTCCCGGCCAAATAAAATTTGCGGACAGGCGACTAAGAGTTTTTGCGACACCCATATGACCGCCGAGAGGAGATGCGTGGAACTCAGCCAAGAGGAGGGGAATGAAAGAGCAACTTTTTGGTACCCAAATGCGTCCCTTGTGAAGTATTAAACTATTAACAGTCTTGTAGTCCTGATAAGAATCCGGGGACATAGATATTTGTTGGCACAAGGTGTTAAATTCCTCCAAAGTAGCTAATTCCTTCTTCAGATCATCAAGGAATTGGAATTGTGGAATAGAGAGGATCCAATGGGCGGAAGCCATATCAGGATTGTGAATACGTGAAAGAGCATCAGCGACAAAGTTGTGTTTTCCGGCCTTGTATTTAATTGTGTAGTCATATCTGAGAAGTTTAGCCGAATAGACATGTTGCTCCGAGGTTTGGATAGCTTGGTTCATCAAATCCTTTAAACTGTGATGATCAGTGAGGATGAAAAAAGGGTGACCCAAAAGGAATTGGCACCAACGCTTGACTGCAGTAGTGATAGCGTGAAGTTCCCGAATATAAGTGGAGGAGCGCAGAAGCTTGGGACAAAATTGTTTGCTGAAATAAGCGATAGGGTGGTCATGTTGAGACAAGACAGCACCCATGCCAAAACCAGAGGCATCTGTTTCAACAAAAAATGGAGAGGTGAAATCTGGGAGGGCGAGGACAGGAGCTCTGGTCATAGCACGTTTAAGAGCCTCAAAGGCCATCTGCGCATCGAAGCTCCACTGGAAGTAGTCCCTGCGAAGTAAAGAGGTCACATGAAAAGCAAGTTTAGCATAATCCTTAATGAAACGACGATAAAACCCCGTTAGGCTGAGAAATCCACGTAGGGACTTTTGAGAAGATGGTGTGGGCCATGCAAGGTTCAAAGGATGCTCATTGGATGTTGATGATGGAAGGTTCAAAGGTGCCTTTATTCAAGACTTGCGACTTGTTATATTATTATCCAATGTTGATTAAAATGGTTAGAACATGTGATTGCAGTTTGGGGAATTGTTTTATATCGATTGGTGTTATTTCATGAAATGTTGAATGTATTGCAGTATGCTGAACGGCTGCCAATTGGCCTAGAGAAAGTGATTCGGACGGTTTCTTCAGAGACTGTGAAGCATTTTTACAAGAAGTGGTACCATTTATGCAATATGGCAGTGATAGCAGTTGGAGATTTTTCTGATACGCAGGTGCTTTATTTATTCACATTTGTATACCAGTTATTAACCTATTATATGGATACAATTTCTGTCCTTATAGATTTTGAAATGTGAATTATTCTGTGTAACAATTATTATGACTATTTTGGTTTTTCTTCCAGTTAAATTATGTTTAGGAAATCACATTCAAAATCTTGATCCCTCCCCTGTCTTCAAATTAGGCATGTTGTGCAGGAATTGGAATATTCAAATATTGGAGCTACCGAGCTGGTACTGTCAAATGGCATGCAAATATGTTACAAGCGTACAGACTTTCTTGATGACCAGGTTCCAATCCTCTTAGGCATTGCTTATCAAATTTATCATGCTTCATACTTCATAATAGACATTGACCTACTTCTGTACCAATCTGGTTACATTATCGATTTACAGCTTGCTTCAGATTTTGTTAAATTATATGGCATGACCCTAATAGAGTATAATTATGATATTTAAACCTAGGGTTTTCATCTACAGATCTAATTCAACACATCACAAAAAAATTCCAACGCAAAACGCCCTAAACAAATAATTGATTTTTTGA
>Ga0214544_1012434_pt1 | contig 11074 bp, 4 predicted proteins | sample CNSS3metaG_FD_160074 | JGI IMG/M metagenome (GOLD analysis project Ga0214544, IMG submission 160074) | Root nodule microbial communities from cowpea collected in UCLA plant growth center, Los Angeles, California, USA - CNSS3 | ecosystem: Host-associated > Plants > Roots > Nodule | place: USA...
AAAAATAAATATATATATATATATATATATATATATATATATATATATATATATATATATATATATATATATATATATATATATATATATATATATATAATAAGGAAAATGATTTTTTTAATTACTAAATTTTGACAATTTTCTCTTACAATCTTAGGTGGCATCTTCTAAGTGGTTTTTCATTTTCTTATTCTCAATATTTCAAAATCACTTAAAAGATGACACTGCATGTTATAAAATAAAGTTGTCAAAATTTAGTAGTTAAAATATCATTATCCAAGTACAAACAAAACCCAACACTTGTTATTGAAGCCACCGAACACCAAAAGAAGGAAAGCATACGGTATCTTCACTCCCAAAAAAAAAAAAGTTAAAAGATTGTTTACATTGAAACCACAGGCTAAGACAGGAAAGAAGGAACAATAACACTGCACTCCCTTCACTCATAATTTCATACGTTGCTTGAAACAGTAAAACCACATAAGCGCCTGCATGATTCATATATATGATGAGATTTTGTTAAAAAACAGAGTATGTTACAGTTATTCATCAGGAGGGGCTCATTTATACATAAAAATTTGTTCTTAAAACACTAAAGATGTGTGTGCTTCTTACCTCGCTAATACTAGTTGTTTGAACGATTATTAATCCTGGCATTGTTGAAACTCTGGGAACCACTTCCGTGGTTGTTGAAGGATTCACGAGTGATGTTTTGTTGCCCTCCTCCGTAGTTGTTGTTGCAGCCTTTATTTCCTCGCACAGAAGCGATATCAAGGCAAGAGAAAAGGTTCCCCATTGCGTGCAAGTGCTGGAACGGCCTTTTCCGAGCTCCTCTTTTACACCCTCTACTTACGCCATTAGTACCATTCTTATTTATACACATTTCAACACAAATTTAATTATTTTTCTTATAACATTAGAGGAAGATTACTCACATCTTCCCCTCTTATAAGCAAAACTATTCTTTCATACCCAATTTTTTTATCTCTATTTATTTTACAATTATTTTTCATAATTAAATATTCTAATAATAATAATATTAATAATTATAATTTATGAATTTGTAATTTAAATGTAAGAGAAAAATGAAGTATCCCTCATCTTATAAATATCATATTTATTTTAAGATGAAGACAACACGAATATATAATACATTCAAAATATAACAGAACTGTTGTCACATAAAATTTATTTTGCGACAGAATATTTGTGATAAAAATATGACGGAACTATTGTGATAAAAAAAGTTGTAGCCTTCAATTTTATCCTATTTTTCTAACAAGTAGACAAAGGAAGGAAAAAGGAGACATGGTCTTGAAAAAAAAAAATGGAGTAATACTAGGTTTGGGTGCCAATGTACATCATTATTTAGTTAAATGCTAGGCTTCTTTTTGACTGTTCAACAACTACATAACGTTCACACTATAACCTTATCTTCTTTACCATTTTATTTTCCTTCTGAGGTGGGTCGGATCATCTTCTTCAATTCTTATGTCCCTCAAGGTGGAGACAGTTAGAACAAAGAATAAACTATTTTAATCTTTTCGTCTCTTTTTTTTAGAGAGACAACTAATTATGACATTTGAATTTAAGGGAAAAAGGGTTTATCCCATTATCCTTCTATTTTTAGGGAGGAAGAGGAAAAGAGCATAGGTAATCATTTCAATCATTTTACCAATATAAAAATTATGTCATAATTTAATATATACAACTTTAATATGTTTAATATTATATTACTGCTATACCTTGCATCTCACTGTCTTGTCTTCTATTTATAAATATTTTTGAAAGGATTGGTGTAGCTTCTGTGTGGTTATTTATCTGTGTCAAACATTTTTCACAAACCTGTTTGAATTTAAGTGGATAATGTTTTCTTACCACTCAACGTGCAACGTTAAATTTGCATCTTCTTTTGTTGTTACCATAATTCATATAATTGTATGAATCATCCTTTGAGTGAACTCTGACTTTGACTTGTAGAAGTTATTGTAATTTCTCAAAATTTGTAAAACATTATTTAAAGAAAGAAAAGAAAGGAGAATTTAATGCATTGTGTAAATAATGACAGTTCAAACCATTGTATTCTCTACACAAATAATGATAGTTATAACTGTCATAAATTATTTATTTTACAAGAATTATAATGAAAAAACGACATTTAAAATTGCCATTATTTTCAATGTACTCAAATAAAATACGACAATTTCATTATTTATTTAACATGTTTGTCATAAAATCATAAAAAATAAAAAAAGAAATCACTCAGTCAATTTTAATCACAAATATTTTCATTCAATATTCATATTAAAGGTGTTCATATTTATCCAACATCATCCAAAGGTTTGCATGTTGAAAACAAAAATCGAAAAAGGATCTTACATCATTATAATGCATTTTTCTAAATTTTTACAACTATGTTCCTAATTAGTCTTGTCTCTCTCTTGATCTTCTTGTGCCAATAGGTGATGGAGCACCACTTCCAACATCTTGTGCCTGTAATAAAAAAATATCTATGTTATTCAAAATTCATATCATTTTTATAATAAATTTAAAAGTGATATACTCTTGATGATAAATATGGTTAGTGGATGAAATAAAATAGACGAAATCACTTACTAATAAAAGATTATTCAATATGCACGTGAATATCAAAAAAATATTGATAAATAGTGATTGGGGGAGATGGATCATCTAAACATTGAAGGTGGCATTTGAGGAGGTGCATTTGGTGGCCCAATCCAACCTTGATGATATGTTAATGCCATTAATAGTACCAAAAATGATAAAAACTAATAGATATTCTTGAAATGGTATGTTAATGCTATTAATTGTACTTAATGACAAGGCTAGTAACCTACTTTGAGAAATTAATTTTAAGGTTTGCCTTAAAGAACAAAATCCACATAGTCTAAGAGATTGTTGAACCATGATTATAAGAAAGAAAGGTCAACGGTAGCAATGAACAAAGATAATATTTCATAATGAACAACTAATCACTAGAACGTATAATTCATCCAATGGTTTAACACATATTTAAATTCTCTTTGCATTAAACTTTTCAAACACTCAAACTGCATTTCAATAATAAGAAATAAGGATGAAGCAATTAGAGATGAAAGACGTGGAAAAAAAAAAGGTGGAAGGGAGAGAATATATACCTTAATGCCATTACTTTATTCCATTCAAAATAATAAAATAATTATCTCTGGAATCATTCATCATGTCAAATTAAAAATAACAAATTTAGATTCACTACACAAAAGTAAAATATAGTAACTAAATAAAATATTAATTAGATTAAATAGTTTTAAGTGTGTGGTATCAGTGACACGCTTTTGGATGTTGCATTTTTTTCTTTTTTCTTTTGCATCTATTTATGTTATTCCAATTGCATCACCCCCTTCCTTTGATGGTTTTCATTATCCTACAGCCTCATCACAGCTCCATTACAACATTCATTTAACTTCATCACTCCCTACCGCTCATGAGTTTTATAAGTATGCACTGAACCCACAATTTTCGTCAGCAAACCTTGCACTTTTTTCACAATCACACCAAACTTTTAACTTAAACTTAAACTTTCAAGGGTATTTCAGTTTATCACATCCAAAACTATCTTACAGAAAACAGTAGACCAAACAAAGTAAATACAAATACATATATACTAGACAATTATGACAGTTATAAAAGTGTCGTATTATAAAGTAAATTATGACAGTTTTTTAAAGCTGTCGTATTAAAACTGTCATAATCATCTTAATTTTTTTGTAGTGAAAGAAGGAAAGAATTAAAAGAATGGGAGGGAAAAAAATAAATTAAAATTTATTAAAATTATTTGTTCATTGAAGTTTGAAACAAGCCCTTAGAGTATATGTTTAGGGTTTAATTGTAACGTCCCAATTAAATAGATAAATCCAATTTAATAAAATGCCACATACATAAATATCCATAGAGTACGGAGATTTGGGATATGAAGCACACAGTACCCCAAACATAACCATATTACATAAAAGAGGCCCCACACGGCCTAAAACAAAGTATACTGGTGAAATAATTGTACTAGGTCTTATACAGACAAGAGAATCATAACTAATAAAATCATTCAGCGATGAGCCCCATAGTGGACCCAATACCCGTCCAGTCCATCAAGCTGTAGCATCTCTAACGTCATTACCACTGCTAAGGGTTCTCACATCTGCTCACATTAATAAAATTGATGATCACACAATAGAGGAAACCACACACAACATACAAGCAAGCAAAAGGATAAGCTAGTATAAAGAAATCTTATATCACAATAGTCAACATGCAGTTTCAAAGTTAGACACAAATAACCGACATTCACACATAGATTACCAACTCATTTGAGACCCCAAGACTTGACTATTTGGATACGTAAAATGAGGCACCACCACAAGACAGTGGAATTACGTCCTAGCAATGAGGCGTCACCACGAGGCCTTCGCGAAATTACACCCTTATAAGAGGCACCACCACGTGGCCTTTGTGGAATTATGTCCTAGCCTTGAAGCACCACTACGATACTCGCGTGGAATTACATCTTTATGTTGAGGTACCACCATGAACTCTCACCACGAGGTCCATGGAATTAAGTCCAATAGGTGAGGCACCACTAGAAACTCCCATTAGGAAGGTCCATGGGATTACGTCCAACAGTTGAGGTGCCACCAAGAGCTCTCACTACAAGAGTCATGGAATTACGCCCTACTCACTTTGTACATGTTTCACCAATCAATCAGAAAGTTCCCATAATACTAATATCGTATAACAGCCAATCATACAACTCATGCTTTCCAATTCATACACAATGAAGCAACATATCATTTACATCTCAACCTCATATATTAATCAAGGCACCATCCCTCAAACTTTTCTAGTAAAGCATTCAAGTCCGGCAAACAATCAACCACAACCTTGGCCATTCAAGTTATAACACAAAACCTGCCCCAGCCTAGCTCAGGCTAGAAGACCTCGCTCAGGCGAGAGATCCTCTCACTCAGGCGAGCCCCTTCTCGCCTAGGCGAGAGCTTGAGCAGTGAAATAGTGGCTCTTGCGGATTCTCGCTCAAGCGAGTCCCCTCTCGCCTAAGCGAGATTACACTTTGCTCAAAAATGCAGACGAGTCACCTGAGCGACCGTTTGCGTAGAGAAGCTTGGGTGAGCCTCTGTTAGTCTCGCCTAGGCAAGATCTACTCGCTTGGGCGAGAAAACTAGTGCCAGCCATTGTTCCTTCATACAACAATCACGTATACACAAAAACCCAAAAGCTAAACGACCTTTTCATCAAATCACAGTAGCATATAATCCACAAAATCATACAATAGCATCAGTGCAAGCAAAAAACGAACTAGACACATGGACCCTAGCTTCCCTTACTTGGAAATAGCTAGAGGAAGGGTTGAACTCCAATAGCGGGGACGCAACAGTTCCAGGGACAGACGAACAAGCTGGAACAGAAAAGCGGAGCGAGTATTTAAAATGGTTCACAGCGAAACCCTAGCTAGGAATATGAGCATACGAACAGAAAAGGAATGAGAAAGTCGTAGAATACTTACACGAATCAAGAAGACGAAGATGGGCTCACTGGATCTAGATTGGGGTTAAACCCTAACAGAGCTCTTGGAGAGAATAGGGAGCGTGACGGCTGTGTTTTTTGTAGAGTGAAAGGAATGGGTGAGACTAGGGCAGATTAGGTCCGAGTCCTCTTTTTGGGGCAGTCCTTAGGCCCAATCGATTGGGGCAGTCCTTAAAATAAAAGACAGAAAATAAATGGGCTTTATATTAATAATAAACTTTTGGAACTTAATAAAGGTTAAAAAAAGCTTTTATTAATTAAATTCATTACTAGAACTATATTAATCTTTGATAAATACAATTTCTTTTTTTTAATGAGTGGTGGTTAAAACTCAACCACATGATAGATTAATTTAACGCGTCCTTGAAATGTAGGGCATTCGTATGTGTGAAAACTTGAATTTGTGGATTCTGATTTCACATTTTTTCATTAACTGAAAGACTTAAAGGTCAAAAGTTTGGATTTTGGAGGAAGCCAAAACTGATTTGAATACAAATTCTCTAAAGATAATGTTGGCTGGTGCGTGCAAACTGGGACTTGGGATAATGTTTATTCATAGCCACTACAAACTTTAGTTCTTTAATACTTTACCAACATAATTTTTCAATTAGACCATGTATTATCATCATGTTGATTCACCTATCTCTTTGGTGGAAAATAAAGTAACATAATCAACAAATTTATATATGTTCGGAATATGTAATGGAATTGCAAATATGAAAATAAAGAAACATTCCGTAAGAATCTAAGTTATTTTGTGCATTTATTTTTGGACAGTATATCTGCATTTGAAAAATGACCTTTAATCGTGTTTTTTCTTTTTTTACTTATGGATGTGTTGACCAAGGTGCTTCCTGGTTAAGTATTTGTGAGTGTCCTTTTCTCCGTGTGGGGTTGGTAAGGAAAACAAAGTTAGAATAATGGTCCATTTTCTATGAACTACGAAAGAGTAGTAACCGTGTATTATTTAAAGTGAGGAATGCATAGTACTCCTTTCTCCTTATCTCTATCTCTGGCATTTCCTTCTCCTTTGGAAACCATGGCAGGAGCAGACCCCGGCTGTGACAAACTCATCACAACCAAAAGATCCTTCATTAACCACAAAAGCGGATCACAGAATTTCAGTAAGACCACGATTACGAGCCCCGCGGTTGATTCTTCCTTCGTAAACACTGGATCAGGCTCACAACATTTCAGTGGCTTAACCATTGAATGTGGTCCATCTATTTGGAACACATTCACACGCTTTCTCACTGGGATATCTTCACATTTCAACCACAATGGAACCCAAGACCAGAACTTCCCTAATTTCAGCTTTTCAAAGTATCTCCAAGCCTTACCCCCGGAACAGACGGTACCTCGTCTATTCATTTTTCTCTGCTTTTAACTTTACCTTTAATTCATATACTCACTCTCTGTCATAATCTATGTTTCGATTACCATAACCAACTGAATTTTTCGTGTTATTACCTTCAGCAATTAGATATTCCTGCGGAAGACAAGTGTAAACCTCCCGAGGTGAAGAAAAAGTCTCCAAGCAAACCCAAGTCCGATGACCACAAAAATTCTACTTCCAAACAGCGCTGATGTGAGGAAGAGTACAAAACAGCTTATAACTATCAGTGAGTTTGGGAATTGAATTCGTATTTTATATGTAATGAATTGAGTAATAAATAAATAGTTTGTCATACTTCACTTTTCAGTGAAAATTTTCCCCATTCTCGTTTCTTTGTCTTTTTCTTATATCTTGTGGGCGTGGCTTTGTTGTTAATGTTTCTTTATCCATCAGTTTAAAGAAATATTATCATGAGTGTTCTCGTTTGTTCAGTGTGTAATGTTTTTTTTTTTTAAAGAAAACTATTGATAAATCGTTTACATTATATAATGTTAATGTACTATTTTACACATAATAATGTAAGGATAAACATTTCGTATAGAGTATATTAGCATCAGGATTATATTTCAAACTTATTTATTGTATTTCTAAATTTAGTACGTAATCTTAGAAAAACACCACTAATTTTTTTTGCTTATTAATATTAACAAAATATCATTAACCAATACTATACATTTTAATTATGATTTGGAACGACAAATGTTATGGTTAGGGTTCCAATATCATGATTAAAAAGTAAATGTAAAGACGGAGATAACACAAAAAATCTCATCTCTTAATGAATTATGATATTTGGATGAATGAGAAATAGTTTTAACATCACTCCTGTGAACGTTGTGTGGATGGGGGAGAATGCGTGAGTGTATTTTGTGAGAGTGTGATTTGTGGCATAAAAGCATAACCGGTTCCTTGTTTTTTTTTTTTCATATAATATATATATATTTATATATATATATATATATATATAATAAATAATTAAATGTTTTAGAATTATTATATTATTAATCAAAATATTAAAGTAATTTAATTATTTAATTAATTAAATATATGATTAAGAGTATATATATTATTGCGACTTGGTTGTAACGACTCTTGAAAAAAATTACTAGCAGTTAAAAATTGCTAAAAAATTTACTTTTTTTATGATATTTCATCATATCCCACTACTAGAAATTCTAATATTACATGAGATCTTTCTTGTAAATTTGTTAAAAAAAATTTGCAAGAAAAAACTTTATTTTGCCATTTTCTCTAAAAATCTTAATTGATAGGTAATTTTTTCATGGGTAATTATTTCCTACAAAATTATAAAATTTGTAAGTATTTTCTACAAAATTTATTGCGAAAAATGTTTTATACTAAATATTTTACAAACAAAAAATTAGTAGCAATTTCTTATAAAAAAATTTTCATAATAAAATTTATAAGTATTTCCTGAAAAAAATTTTCAAAACAAAAATGAAAGTAAATATGAGTTTTTTAATAGTCTCTTGAACGTCTCATATATTAAAAGGTGTTTGGTCCAACATCTAATATATTTAACTAGTACCATTGAGATATTGCTTTTATAGTCCAACAACTTCGCTAGTCCATTGTTTCACTATTCACAATCTGAAAATTAGTCATGGAAAAGGCCTTGTTTTAGCAGAAAAACACCCATCCATTATTTAGTTTAAGTGATGTTAATTGAGTCACTTTTGTTGAAACTCGGCACTGTTATATTTTATATATTTTTATCGTATAAAATTATTATTTTCTATTTTGTTATTATTACGGATTAGCATTAATCAATAAATTAAGTTATCTGTTAATGTTAATTATATTACACATAATTTATTATTGTATGGGTAATATATATAATTTTGTATTTCAGATGAACGATCCGTGATGGGTTGGATTGTTTAGTAAACAGTCTCTGATGGGCTTGAATAATCAAATACTTATTTGAGAGGTTCTTAGTCTCTATTGAGAGGTTATAAAACTGATATCCCATTAGTCAATTTTAAGAGTAACAACGTAAAACACTCTTACATTTTAGAAGACCTATCAGGAAGAGAACAGTAGCATCTCATACTACGTGCTTCCATGGATCCTTCATTAATTTCTGTTACACAATTTTTAACTCATACTTGAATATGTTTTGAATATATTGTATTATTGTATCTTATATATTTTGTATCCCTATCAAATGGTATCAGAGGTTATAAGATACAAAATACCATTATTCTTTTAGAAGTGTATCTTAATTTCCATATTTGTTCACTGAGGCATGAAATATTATATGGAGATATTAAATTTCTTGTTTCAATTAGAAAATTGATGAAGGGGTTGAATTGATTATTTGTGTTTACGTTTTGTTCTCGATTGCCATGAACATTAATTGCTATATGTCTCCATTTTCTATCTCGTTTTAGCTGTTCTGGTGCTGCTCCATGGTGATATTGCAAATTAATGAATTTTTAGAGGGGATTAAAATTATTGAAGCCACAAATTAAAGAAACCCTAACCCTAATTAAAATACCTTTTGAACCTTTCTTCATTCTACTTGGAAATCAAACGACCTATCACCGGTGGGGAGATGCGACGCGTCTGGTTTGTTTGGTATCCGTCACTAGTGCGGTGGAGTGCGATGTTGATATCGCAGAGGTTCCCAGTCATGGTGGTTTCACAAGGTTTCATCACCCCTTTCGCAAGTTGTTCACAACGATTGTAGTGATGGTTTCGTTGCGGAGGCTCGCGACAGTGTGAACGATGGCTGTTTGCTTGCGTTGGTGGTCCTGTTCACATCACGGTGGCTTGCAGTTTTGTTTTCTCGTGATGGGATGCGATCCCCCTGACAGTTGGGAGTCGCAGTTGTTGTTGGCGACATCGATTAGTTAATGGTCACGCGGCGCAATGATGGGTTTTTTCACGATGCTGGACTTGCGTGGTGGTGACTTGCGTTGCACTATTTTTTCTTGCTCGTTGAATGCTTCTGGTTCTACTGCTCCGATTTGAGTGGTTTTCGACGGCTTGTGTGGTGCGTCTACATTCTGTTAGTCGAAAAGACAAGCGACAACGACGAGTCAAGCACGCTCCATATGTGTCTCAACCTATTGGGCCCAAAGGACACAAAAAGTCTAAGTGGAAAACATGAGCCAGCCCATTCACATCATTTTTTTGTTTTTCTTAAATCAATTTATTTATATATAATATCTTTAAAACAATGATGAAGTGTGGTGAAGTAGGTTCGAAGCCAGAAACTATGCAAGTGTGTATTAAATGTTTATTTACACAATAAGTGTGTATTAAATGTTTGTTTGTTATTTTGATAACAACTTCTTTGCCTATGCCATTGACTTCGGGCAAAACTTTAAATGGGACAAATTTTGAGGACTGGAAATAATCTTTGGATTTGTATCTGGCAATTACCAACATGGATTTTTCCTTGAGAGAAGTAGAACCTTAAGCTCTTACGCTTGAGTCCACTAGTGTCCAGAGAGCTTCTCGTGAAAAATGGGAACACTCGAACAGGGTGTGCCTGATGGTGATGAGATACACCATGGAGAAGTCTATTTGATAGAGCATTCTAGATAATGACAATGTTAAGGATTTTATGAGATTAGTTAGTGAGAAGTTTAAGACTTTTGACTAGAGTTGTCAAAACGGGTCACCCGACCCAACCCGACTCGGCCTGCGACGGGTTGGCCACTTAGTGGGTCAACCCAACCCGGCTCATTTATTGGCGGGTTAAACGGGTTGGCTCACTGGCTCACTTAATTAAAAAAAAAAACACAATTTTTTTCTTCAATCTCAAGAAAACTAAATTATAATTCCGATTAAAATCTAAATAAACTTCATTACAATCCAAATAAAATCCTAAATTATGTTAAACTCGAAAGACAAACCAAAATTAAAAAAATATAAATTACTATGTAACATCAAATTATTATTGTCACTTATCAAACTATAGTATTAAAATCTTGAATGAATAAATCCACAATATTTTCATCTCTTGAAACATTTTCTTTATCCCCATCTACAATACATACACACACACACACACACACACACACACATATATATATATATATATATATATAT
>Ga0214544_1012447_pt1 | contig 11057 bp, 3 predicted proteins | sample CNSS3metaG_FD_160074 | JGI IMG/M metagenome (GOLD analysis project Ga0214544, IMG submission 160074) | Root nodule microbial communities from cowpea collected in UCLA plant growth center, Los Angeles, California, USA - CNSS3 | ecosystem: Host-associated > Plants > Roots > Nodule | place: USA...
TTATAAATTTTGATTTGTTTTTTTTTTTTTTTTTTTTTTTTTTTTTCTGATATGCTAACGTGTTTTTCTTTTAAGCATATAAACTGACATGACTGCTACTTGGTGCCTACTATTTTTCCATTGCCAAAAACCTTAAAATATATTTGAATGGAAATAAATTCATATTTTAAATTTAAATTATAAAAAAAAATCCAAACTGAACAATCATATTGATTTAACTTTTAAAATTCATAATAGTGTGAACTACAATTTATAAAATAATATAAAAAAATTAATTTATTTATTTTGTTTCTCAGTATTTTTTAGTTAATTTAAAATATAGGATTAAACATATTTTTATTGTTTAACTTAAAGTGAAAATTAGAATTAGTATATTTTTTAAACTTTGGTCCAATTTTGTCTTCTAATTTTATAAATGTATAGATATAATAATTTTAACTAAATTTTATTAAGTTTATTTGACGTTTTAAATTCATTTTATGATATTATTTTTGAGTTGTTCACACCGATACATTTTTATTTTAAGTTTTAATGTCAATCGAAAAACACGTTTTATAATAATATTTAAATTATTTGTACTGCTTGTCATATTTTCACTTTAATATTAATTTAGAAATCATCGTCAAACATAAAAAAAAAACACTTAAAAAAATTTAGTTAAAAAATTAAAAAACTAACATATTTCTAAATTTATGAGACTAAATATAATCAAATTTTAAGAAGGGAGTTACAATTTTTACTGAAAAAAAAAACATATTTAACTGTATATATTTAATTTTTGTACTTAAGTTATCTATATTGGTAAGTTTTTAACTTTTTATCGGTTACTTGAATTAGATTTTATTCTATGAAAAATGCCTGGACTATATAAAAAAATGATAATGATTGTTAGATATTTTGTGGATCAGGATTTTTTTTCTTCATTGGTTTGAAGATCTGAAAGAGGCTTAACGAGGTGTTCTTTTCACCAAGTCAGTTTTTGATATTTCGATGATAACGAAACCTTTCAACAAACACTTCATTTTCTAATTAATGCTATTATGATTTTAAAAAATAATAATGTACTAATTTATTTGTTGAAATAGAAACATTTCAACCATTTAAACTATTTATCAGACTATAACATACTTGTCTTGTCTACCACTTCCCCACTCGAAACATTCACCATTAATGAAATATAAAATATTAAAAACAGTTACATTTAACATGAAATTTTACTTGTACTTAAATTTATAACAATAATATGATATTAATCCAATTTTAATACTAGTGTAAAACAATTGATTATTGAAAATAAAAAATTAAGATAGGGAAGTAATTATTGAAAACTTTTATAATGCACGATATATATATATATATATATATATATATATATATATATATATATATATATATTTACCAACATAATGAATAATATAATATAACAATTAGTATCATGGCTTTGCCTTTGTAAAGAAAAAAAAATAGAATTTATTCAATTCTAAATGACGTTATTTTCTTAATATTAATAATAACGTCGACGAACAATAATGCATGGGATGGGACTCTTATTTAATATATTAGTGTTAAAAAAAAATTTGATCATTGTTATTTGTCCATACAAGTCTCACTCATTGAAGAGGTCAATTTAATGAGTGGTAGTGCGTAATAGTGTAGAAAGTACAAGTTAGGTTTCCATCAACAAATGTTCAACAAGCCACAATAATTTCAAAATAATAATTTTAAATACTCCTCCACATATTTTTTATTACTCTGTTTTTTGTTTTTATGAAAAATATTAAGTGTATTTTACATTTTTAAATATTGAAATTATTTTTTCATAAAATATTAAGAATAATTGTGAGTAATATATTCCCTTCAAAGGTGCATTCAATTTTAATAATGAGTGCTAATTAATCACGCCAATAGGAGCAATATAGTCAGACTTGGTTCCTAAGTAATTGGAGAGAAGAAAGAGATTAATTTAAAATATGATTGATTTGAGAATAGAACTTTCAACTAATAACTGAAGTTAGAGTTCTAATCCAACTTGATCCGGCTCGACCCATCACGGGTTAATGATTTAGTGAATTAATCTAATTTGGCTTATTTTTTAGCGTGTTAAAAAATTTGAACCCGGCCCGACTCATCACAAGTTGACGGGTTAAACGGGGTTGACTCACGGATTCACTTAATTAAAAAAATATATAATTTTTTTATTTTATTTTAAGTCAAAACTAAATTATAATTTTAATTAAAACCTAAATGAACTTTAATACAATCTAAATACAAACTAAAATAAAAAAATACAAATTATTTATGTGTTGGTTAAAAAAAACCTAACATAACTCAAATGCAAAACTCAACTTAATAAAAAACACTTGTGTAATCTTTTTATTTGCGGGTTGGTGAGCCAGCAGGTTCAACCTGGATGAGTCAAGTTCTAAATGAACCGGGTCAAAAATCATCCCGTATTGAAATTTGTAAAAAATATTTCAACCCAATCTGATCCGAATCCGTGATAAACCAAGTTGGCTTGCGGATTTCAACCCATTTTAACAGTTCTAACTGAAATATATATATATATATATATATATATATATATATATATATATATATATATATATATATATATATATAAGTTCATAATGAGTATTTTAAATCATGTTTAAAAGTATTATCGATCATATAGTTTTACAACTTGTTATCGATCATACAGCTCACACACAGTGTAGGGGCTATTACACGTAAATTATAGTTCTGTCAAGTAAGAATTCGACACCTGAATGGTGAAAACAATTGTGCTTTTGCCTAAATTATTTGAAATTTAAACACGATTCTTAATTAATTTAAAATATGTTTTAATAAAAAAAGAAGAAGGTGTAAATCATTTTTCAAGATTAATTAATCTTGCAATAGCAGTCGTATATATGATCGCAACAATGATAGAATATTTATTTATAAGTTTTAAATTTCACATTAGTTTTAAAAATTAATTTGTATAAAATTAAATTAAAAAATAATTTGTGATAAAATTGATTAAGTTAAGAATCTTGTTTAAGTTGTTGATTAAAATATAATGTCAACTTTTTCCCGACCAATATTATCGATTGATATCACATAATTTACTCCTTCTAGTTGGAGGTACATACACAATAATTTACTATTTGATATAAATCCCTAAAAATTAAACTATCCACTATACTACAAAATCATGAAAGGGTTTGTACAAATTTATAACAATAATTAATACAACCTAAAATAAACAAAATATATATATATATATATATATATATATATATATATATATATACAGAGATAGTTATATTATAAATAATATATATCTATTATATTTCAAATTATCTTTCTACACTTGTACCTATATTTATTTGTTTACATCATTGTAGTTTACAAACAACATATATAAGGATAAGTTATTAAAACAAAGTTTAACTTATATTTAACGTAACTTTATTTGAAAATAAATTTTAATTTGAGCAAAATATAGATAAAAATATACATTTTAATTTAACAAGTTACAATAATTCACTTTCATTCAAAATTCAACATATAAGAACTACACAAACAACAAATGAATTTTTACATAAAAAATATTTAACAAGTAAAATATTAATTGATGTCTTCTTGAATATTTCTAAGTATGTCTTACAATATACTACCATCTTATGTAATAAAAAACTTTGATTCACAAGCAAATCAATAATCATAAGAGTAAGATAAGTTTATTACAATTCATGCCGCATATTTATATAGACTACTGTATGTAAGAGTTTCATTATTCCTTTTTCACCACCTAATGTATTAATTTATGTAAATTAGACCATCGATTAAACAAGAGATATTTGTCACAACATAAATCTCAATATTTTTAACAATAATTTATATATCATGGTCGCATATGTGAGATATGTGACAAAAAATTTACATAAATTTTACCATTCTTAATAATCATTTCCATACAACATAATTCACTAAAATAAAATCGCAAATCAATTACATAAACAAATTAATATTTATTTTACATTTATAATAATCATTCAAAATCCGTTTAAGGGACAAACAGAAGAAAAGAAAAAAAATAAAAAGTATTTATAGCTTAAGTAAAAATTTGTTGATTCCAGAGGTTGAGTTGTGACTTCTTAAGCCAAAATATGGTTGAGAGAAATGCTATTTTCATCTTTATTTTTTCTAAAATTTCAAAAAATTCAGTCAAAAAAAAATCTATCAATTTTTAAAGATATTTTCAAAAGTATTTTAATAATACAACTTCTAAACAATTTAAATAATCAATCAAATTCAGATATATTTTAACACAATTATTTATCAAACCACACCAACTCAATGAAGGTCTTTTACATATATTATTTTGGACTTTTTATGTTGTTTTTAATTCTGACGTTCATGCAGGACATTTAAATTTATGTCATATCCTTAATATTGAAGATAACTTTTCGCTTCTTTAAAAAAATATAGTCAGAGGAACCATCACTAAACATCCATGACAATTCCAATAACACAATAATGATCTATAGAGATATACAACGTATATCTCGATGATGCACTTGACCTACAAAAACACCAATGCAACCCAGGGTCGTCACTGGAAAAGAGATAAATCACACATATGTTTTTAGAAAGAAAAAGTGAGGAAGAAAAGTTATACACAACATTTTAAAAGTTCATTTACATTGGATTCTTTTTGTTAGACCCATTTACATCCGACACCTAACATACATTTATGTAAGACTTTGTTAGACTTGACGTAAGTGAAACTTTTTAAATCAAACCATAAGAAATCCAACGTAAAAAAAACATTGTTCTTATCTACTAAAATGTCATCATGTTTTCTAAGATATGATTCTATATAATAAGACATAAATAATATAATATAAAAGACCTATTTCTATTTCTACCGGTGTCAAACCCAAAAACACTTAAATTTAAGCATTTAAACAAAATTTAATCCAATAACAAGCCTACATAAAACTTAATATGTTGTGACAACTTTACCTTCATATTAGATAAGGTTTTATTAAAAATATAAGTAAATTTATTTATCTAAAATACTTACTTCAAATTAATTTTCAAAATTAAGCTTGAAGAACCTAGAACAAGATATCAAATATATAAATATATAAATATATAAATATATAAATATATGAATATATAAATATATGAATATATATATATATATATATATATATATATAAATATATATATATATATATATATATATATATATATATATATATATATATATATATATATATATATATATATATATATATATATATATATATATACACACACGACTTGACGTAAGTAAAACTTTTTATGTCAAACCATAAGGAATCCAACGTAAAAGAACATTGTTCTTATCTACAAAAATGTCATCATGTTTTTCTAATATTTGATTCTCTATAATAAGACATAAATAATATAACATAAAAGGCCTACCGGTGTCAAACCCAACAACACTTAAATTTAAGCATTTAAACAATTTTTCATCCAATAACAATCTAAAACATAACTTTACCTTCATATTAGATAAGGTTCTATTAAAAACATAAATAAATTCATTTATCTAAAATACTTACTTCAAATTAATTTTCAAAATTAAGCTTAAAAAACCTACAACATGGTATCAAATATATATATATATATATATATATATATATATATATATATATATATATATATATATAGCATATGTTAAACTAAGAATATCACTTTTGTTATTTGAGCCTACAAATATAGATGACAAAATCATAAAAAGAAAACAAAATACTTTTATAACAACTAAAAAGTTGTTCTTTCAAAAAATAGGATCGAGTAAAAACATTCTCCTCCCTTTAATTAGTGCGAGGTGTAATAATATTTTAAAGAAGATAAATGTAAAATAAGGAAGAATTTTGTAAAATGAGGGCGGGCGAAAAGGAAAATAAAAAGAAAAAATGATAGTGGCAGTCCCATTTGAAATATTTTGAAAATGCTGTTTTTTTTAATCAATATTTTGAGTTTGATTTATTTTTATTGGCTTTAAATGTTTTTGTAATATCATGTTCTTTTTGTGCAATTTGGTGAGGGTACAAGTATGGCCACCGTCCAACTTCTCTAATGGTGCCACCAATACAATTGTTTCCTTTTGTTTTTACGCACTTTTTTTAATACTTTGTTCTGATATGATAAATCTCCAACTATATTTTTTAGGCTTATATATAAATTTTGGAATTAGTCTTTTTTTTTTATTTTTACCAAATTTTATTAGATTTATTTGATATTCTAAGTGTATTTTATGATAATATTTGAGTTAACATTAAAGCGAAAATATGTCAAACGATAAAAACATTTCAAATACTATCATGAGATGTGCTTGAAACATCAGATAAATTTAATAAAATTTAGTTAAATAGACTAAATTAACAATTTTTAAAGATGAAAAACTATCATTCAAAAATTAAGTTTTGAAGAGGAATTAATTTTAAATTTAACTAGATAAACTAAAAATATATTTAATCCTTATTTTTCTTTTGAGAGATCTTGAAAATTTGTTGCATTTTTGTCACTGTTGGGATTAATGATTTCTTTTGAAATTTGATACTCTATTCACAGTAGTAATGATTCGAGTTCAATTTTCGTAGTTTGTATTTTGACTTTTAAAGAAGTGTGTTGTAAGAAAAAAAAAAGAAAAAAGAAAAAATGATATAAACGTAAAAGCATATGTTAGGTTTACTTTAGGGAGGTAGATTCGAATTTGCCTTTTGCTACTCATTGGTGCGTTTATCAATCTTTTGAACAAAAAGACAAAAAACTGACTTAACTTATCACCTAATGACCCCACCCTCTTTAAAGTTAAAAACCCTGTCCCACCCATGTTACAACTTTACAATTTCTGGATCAATTTATTTTAATTCGATATAATTATTATAGAAAATAAAAATTTATTTTTATTATATACTAATTATTTATCTGCTTAAAATAAAATAATTTGGTGTCAGATGAGAGGATAAACCACGAGTGGTCTTTGTTATGGTTAATATTTGATCTTTTCTGAAATGGTAGGATTAAAAGTGACATAAAGAAGGAGAAAAAGTATATGTTTCTTAAAGTAATAAAGTAACAATTGAATTATTATAAAAAAAGATGGTAACTTTGAAGTGAGAATGATTCCACTGTTTCAAAGTAACCTAAGTGGTCCTGTCTCCTATTATTACAACAAGGGGTTATTTTACGATGAGTCAAATTTTTACATTAAATAGAAGTTACACATTTGTCCTTCGATGGAGGTCACTCATATCATATGGAAGAGAAGAGATTTTGAGTGGAAATCGATTCTAGAACGATAAGAATCAATTCTTTTCTATATTTTCAAGTAGTCAATTCTCCTCTTCCTTATATAAAACAATAATAATTTTTTCTTCTCTGTCTATCACTTATTTAATTGCATTTTCTGTGTGTTTGTTGATACTTTACCATTGTGATTTTGTTTGAGTTGGTGCTTGTTGATGACATTCAGATGAACTGCATGGAAAATAATAATAATAATAATAATAATAATAATAATAATAATAATAATAATAATAATAATAGCAATAGCAATAGCAATAGTGAAATAATAATAAAAAATTAATCATAAAGGTAAAATTATAATCATATAGTTTTATTAGTTATTTTATTTTCTCTTTATACAAACAACTCATTTTCATCTCTTTTTCATTTTAAATCCATTTAAGTTCACATAAATTCAATGTCTCAAATCCATCTTAGAAACAAATAAGATTTAAAGTATTTTTATCTACGAATAGTAAACATATTCCTCATTATTTTTAGTAAGTCAATTATAAGCTAGGGTAAAAGAGGCTTTAAGTGATTATTTTACTACCCTCATTTCTTTTTTTAATTTTTTTCTTATACATTTATTTCATTATATAATTTAAATTGTCATTATTAAAATTTTTCCTTATACATTTATTTCATTATATAATTTAAATTGTGACGATTATATTGAAATATGAAATTACAAATCTAGTTGGATAATAATAAATATTAAAGTATTTTATTTAATAATTATTTATAATAGTAATATAATGTGAGTTATGATGTTTTTAAGTGTTGTTATTTTTTGTTGAATTTGTTTTTCAATAACTAAATAACGTCATCATTTTTAAATGTCAATGTTTACCTCTTTAAAACAATTGTCACTTTACACAAATATATAAAGTGGTGGTCGTTGCGACGTTTTGTATTACAATACTATATTATATTTTGTGACTACAAGATTTATGATGTTTTTGAAAAATATCACGCACATAAATAATGACATTTGAAAACATCATGATGTGAACAAATAAATACAACAATTTATACGAGTTTTCATAGTGCATGCATATTGATTATTTTTTCTTCATAACATTTTAATTCAATGACACAATTCAAAAATAAAGACTAAAATGTTAAAAAATGTAATGCAAGAATATTGTAACTGATAATCAAGGCCAAACTCTATGAAAGGTCAATTCTTTGTCTTCAAAAATATGATAAATCTAATATATATTACAAAAAATATAACAAAATTGAAAAAAATATTAAAATAATTATATTTATTCGTCTTAAACCACCTTTCTTTACTTAAGAAAAAGAGATTGTTACAATCAAATGTGTAAAACATTTCAAACCCGTATAATTTAAAAAGAAAAATAACAACTTCTAAAAATACTCTCATCCAATATTATAAAGATTCAAATCCATATTATAATAGTTGATAAGTTCAATATATTTCCCAAATGTGTTGCCTAACTCTAATGCATTCAAAAGTAACAGAGAAATAATAACAACGTTATTGAATGGAGATATTAGATTTTTTATTTATCATATATATATATATATATATATATATATATATATATATATATATATATATAAATATAATTACATGATACCTAGGTTCGAAGAAAAGACTTTCCATATTTGATTATACCTCTATATGTACATTTTTATCTTACTAGGTTTGTTTTATTGTCTTGGACATATATAATTGTTTGACAAATAAAAAAATAAAAAAACAAAACAGAACAAGAACGTGTGTTTGAGGAGGGAAAAGTTAAGGTCCATTTATTGACTTTCCGTACACTCATATCCTTGTTTCTGGTTCACACGAACGTAACAATTTTCTGAATAAGCAAAGTGATGATAATGTGTTTCTCAAACTCTGTTTCAGAATAAAACACGGAAGGTATTTGGATAACAATTAAACAAACTTCGAGAAAAGAAAAAATATTACTACAAACACTTTCTTGTACGTAAAATCCAAAATAAATAAATAAATAAAATTGTAGATTAGATCAATTGTCCAATATGAAATTTGAGGAGCAACATTTTATGATGTTTTCCCTTTATTTTATCTCAGAACATGAGGAGTGAAATGAAATATTTATCATTCAAATGATCTTAATATATATATGTTTGGCAACCCGAATTATAAATTCTAATCAAAATGTGTTAAATAAATTACTATGATAGAATTCTTTGAGAAAGCAAGTTATATTACTATATAAAATAATTTCACATCATTGTATAATTAAAAATATATAGTGTATTCAGTCCAATAAATATGTTAAGTAATGAGTCTAACAAAACCCATTTAGTCTTCACCAACCTAAATTGGTCAAGAAATATTCTGAGATATATAATAACAATAATCATAACAAATCTTAATAGTTTGATTATGTTATATTTTTTATTATCATGTATTAACAGAATATATATATATATATATATATATATATATATATATATATATATATATATAATATATTACAAAATATTATCATTAGCCTACGGTAAACTAAATTTTTATGAGCTTGTATTGAACTTTACAAAATTTTACAATTTCTGAGTCCTTTGTCATCTTGCTGAGAGCAATTATACAGCACGAACATACGTTACGTCATGAATTCAGCAGTTATACCAATAACATGTTTTGATAAAAAAGCTTTCAAAAATGCGTTTCACGAGAATGGTTAAAATAGCAATTATATAACCAAACATTGTGCAACACCCTCAAGAGGAAGAAACTTGTCCTTTTCACAGTGGAATTATTATTATTATTATAATTCCTTAACCAACTGAGAAACCAGAATTACTGCCAATGCTGTCGTGTCCTAATCGTTTCGTTAAAAAATCATTAAATTCCTCACAAAATAAATATGAAATTTGATGAGGACAAATGAAGCTGTTCAATTCAACCCATCACTGTTATTTCTGCAAAGTTGAAATTAATGGCAGTGGAAATGTGCCAAACCAAGTGGTTCTGTGATTTATGAAATTATGACCACAACAAAAATGATGTGAGTTTGTGGTTCAGACCAATCAACCCCAGAAATATTCTCTCTCTTCTTTTTTATTTTCCACAAACATTTTATTATTATTATTATTATTACTAGACATACATTCCATGGAAACAGATAAGCATTGATGAGTAACTGTTCGAAGTTGGTGTTCCCAGAATAAATAGCAGAAAATGCAAAACTACACACTCTCTTGAGTTCTGTCCGATTGCATAACATTGGTTGGTTGTTGTCACAAAAATCTCTTGCCCTTTGGCCATAATCAAAAGCCAACACACTGTTCATCAAGCTAATCATCAACCCAACCTTGCTTGGTTCCACTGCAAAATTTCAGTTATTCTTATCTCCATACATTGGATTGAAGTATTTCTTCTCCTCTCTCTCTCTCTCTCTCTCTCTCTATATCTATCTATGTCTCCACTTTCCACGTTATTTTGTTATTATTTTAATTTTTTTTTTCCATCTCCATGTCTATCCTCTTCTCATATGAGCCTCAAGGTGTCGTATATATAGCAAACCACCTTGTGCAGCTTTTGTGTTACTTGAATTTTGGAAACTTGATCTGCTTTTGCTTTGTTATTTCATTATCAGTACCCCTTTGGGTCATATACTGGTTACCCTCAACTGTCCTTTTGCTCATCTTTGAAGAACTATTTTAAAGTTCGTTTTTTTTTTTTGTTGTTGTTACTTCTGTCTTCTCATTCCTTTTAT
>Ga0214544_1012451_pt1 | contig 11045 bp, 5 predicted proteins | sample CNSS3metaG_FD_160074 | JGI IMG/M metagenome (GOLD analysis project Ga0214544, IMG submission 160074) | Root nodule microbial communities from cowpea collected in UCLA plant growth center, Los Angeles, California, USA - CNSS3 | ecosystem: Host-associated > Plants > Roots > Nodule | place: USA...
CATTAATTATGAAACAAATGGATTTTAATGTATCATAATTCTACATCTATCTTTCTATATTTGTAGGTTTATAACGAGCCATTAAGTGTTAGAAACCAAGACCTAAGGGATTTGTCAAATTGGCCAACGAAATGTGTCAAAGAATGGCACACGTACTTTGTGAATGGGTACAAGTTCCATACTAACGCGTGGAGCAAAGGGAAAAAGACTATAAATAGTGGTGTTCATGTGAAGGGCCTTACCGAAGGAGGTGAAGATGATTTTTATGGGATCATTCATATAATATATGAACCAGAGTACAATACTTCTAATAAACCGAAGAAAGTTGTACTTTTTTTTTGTGAATGGTTTGATCCCTCAAGGAAAGGTACAAGAGTGGATCCTAAATATAACATTGTGGACATTCACATGACTTCAAGGTACCAACCATTTGATCCATTTATTTTGGCATACAATGTTAGACAAGTATATTATGTACAATATCCACCATCTCGAAAAGACAACTGTGGTTGGTGTGTTGCAATTAAAACAAAGCCGAGAGGTCGCATTGAATCAAATGAGGTGGAAGACGATGTCCCTTACCAAGTTGATGAAATGTCACATGTCAACGAAGTAATTGAAGTAGAACGTGTATCTGGATTTCATCACATAGAAGGTCATGATGAAGAGTTAGAACAGGAGGAGGAGGAGCAAGATCTAGATGAAGAAGAAGAAGGTGAAACTGAAAAAGAAGTGGATGAAGAGGAGGACGACGATGAGGATAAAAGTGATGATAATGACTAACTTTATCTTTTTTGTTTTTGTACTGAACTTTTTAATATGTTTGTTTTTTCTTCATTTCATTAGAACTTTTTGTTGTTGTACTTCAACTTGTGTAATATGTCTAATGAATAGTTATTAAGTTGATATATTTGTTTATTATCATACACCATCTTAATTTGTTTGATACTTAGATCCTAAACTCCATACGCCATGTCATCGGGAGATCCACCTTGACCACCCCCTGCTGATAAAGGGAAAGGTATTGCAAAAACAAGAAAGAGACGTAATAGTTATGTGCTTCGGATTCCACTTAGACCCATCACCCCTACCTCGGGCTTACATATGCCATCCTTATCTTCTCCACCTCCACCCACAGGGTTACATAACCTTACATCTATCTCGGCGATTCATATGCCATCCTCATATTCTCAACCTCCACCCATAGGGTTGCATATCCCAGTTGTTGCTCCCAGGGCCCCTTCTGTACCACCCTCACATATACCATTCTCATCTTCTTCAACTCCACACACTGGGTTACATACCCCTTCTACAGACATTGGAGCATCCCCATCACCTCATACTGTACCATCTCCAGCCTCGATTGGTGGCCCATCTTCTGTCGTTGGTCAGCAGTCTGCACCATCCCCAATTGCATGTGATATAGTTGCCCCACAGCCTATGGTTGATCTTGATTTGGATGCAGAACCTGACCCTCCTCTGCAGGATCGCCCGATGATTGAACCTGTCGGTCGAGGGTAATATTTAAATTCAATTATTCTCATTGTTTATATTATGTAACTTCTTTCATCTTCTAACAATTTTCCATGAATTATAGGTTTGTTCCATCTAGAGTTGCTTCACAGGCTATCACAAAGACAATCAAGCAACAATTTCTTAATCCTTGGCCATCATGGGGATCAATACCTGAAAAAGACAAGGACATTTTCTGGCAACGTTTCAAGGTAACGTGTTCTAACTTATTATATATAGGTAAATTAAGTTGTTAACTGTTATTCCATTTTTAATATACTTATAATGTTTTATATGTTTAAATTGTGTTATAGAGGAGAGTTCAGTGGGCACTAGAGCATGAAATTGCCATTAGGAGAAATTTCAACAGCAGAGCTTCTCATCGTCTATCTGAAATGTTTAGAGATGCTAGAATGGCTAGAGAAAGGCCAGAATGGATTCCTAATGATGTGTGGACAAGGCTGCTAGAACATTGGAATTCTCCAAGTTATCAGAGCAAATATATTGCAGCTAAGAAGAATAGGGCTTTTGAAACAGGTGGAACCCTACACACAGGTGGATCCATTACCACTTATGAGCATGCCCTTCGTATGGTAAAAACATTAATTGTTTGTATTTGTCACATTTGAACTACATTTTTAAAGTTTAAAATCAAATCAAATCTAACTCTATAACATTTTGTTGCAGGCACGTGAGTTGGGACGCCATGTGTTTCTTGATGAAGTCTTTCAACAGACACATATCCGGAAGGGTACTGGCGAGTATGTGGATGAGAAGTCTAGGAAGACAAATGTAAGTCTCTTTTACTGTTCAGTATTATTTACTCTTAAATGTATCCCACCACAAAATAATAATTGTTCATTGTTTACTTACAGGAAGAATTTCAGCCTAGGCTTTCTTAAGTCAGATTTGAGGTTTCCTCATGTGCTGATGGAACACAAGAGCAATCCTCTGTTGATCCTACACAGGATGATTCTATCAGGACTAGGTGCTGGATTGAGATAGTAGGAGGGAAAAAGAAAGGAAGACTTTATGGGGCTGGTCAACTTGTTTCAAAATATGTTGGTCCAAATGAAAGTCTGAACCAACTACCACCTTCTTCCTCTTCTAATATTGAGGACCTCACTAATATTAGGCAGCAACTTTCACGCAGCCTGGAGGAAAATGAGCAATTAAGGTATGAGTTTCGATCCTTTCAATCCCTAGTTCTGCAATATCTCCCTCCTGATGCTCAGGCTTGTCTTCAACAGCCATAGCCACAGCCACAGCTACAGCTACAATAGCCAAACCCTACTCAACAAAACTCTGAAATCCCTCCACCTCATCCTCAACAACAAAATAATGAAGAGGACGATAATGTAAATGAAGAATCTTCTCCTAATTATGAAGATTATTAGTTTTTCTTATTCTTAAGACAAACTTTCTTCAGCATGTACTTAATAAACCTATGTATTATTATTCCTTCTTGGTACTGATCGTGCTTATGTAAACATTCTTGTGCTACAAACCAATTTTCTCTGTTTTATAAACAATTTAGTGTGTCATCTGATATATATGCATAATTATATTGTGATGGAGTTTGATAATCATATAATATTTGATAAAATGGAATGTTGGAATGTTGGACGGTTGGATTTGTTTGTGTTGGAATTTTCTATATGCAGGTATTGTGGAATATCTAAAAAATAAATAAACCCAGACCAATTTTTGACTCTTACCGACGGATTACCGACACCCTTATCCGTCGGTAAATCCATTCGTGAAGTTCACGCCATTACCGACGGATAAGACCGTCGGTAATTTCTGACGGATGTTTCCCTCGGTAATTAGCGACGGATATATCCGTCGGTAACAGCGTAGACTTTACGAATGGATTTACTGACGGATAAGGCCGTCGATAATTTTGGACGGCATAATCCGTCGGTAATAGCCGGCGATTTTAGCGACAGATGTTTCCGTCGGTAATTACCAGCGGACTTGAACAATCCGTCGGTAAATGATTACCGACGCGCGATTTACCGACGGATTTGTTGCTGTCGAAAGTTCGTCGATAAAACGTTTTTATCGACGGATTATGCACATTTCCGACGGATTCTGACCGTCGGTAATTAGCGTTTTTCTGGTAGTGTTATAATATAATTGGCATTACCCCTTTAAGACAAACAGTCAAAGTCAAAGACATACTGGTTTAAATCGTCGGTATAATTTTGTATACCTCAAAGCTATATTTATCGACTATAATCCGAACAATAATTATTTTCTTCTTTCTTTTATTTTATAGACCCCATAGAACTCCGATACAAAACATACTCAAAGAAAAACATCTAGTTCATACACCCAAAAACCAACAAAAAGAAAAACAAAAGACATGAGCATCTTGGATGTGTTCATACATAAGAGCAGACAACAAGAATCATGCATCAAGCCAAAAAAAAGAAAAGAAAAGAAACAAGTTCAGCTTCCTCTAACCTGGATTTCCAGCTCCAATTGTGCTTCTAATGTCCCTTCTTGGCCCAAAATTGTCTTAGGTATTTTCTCCTATACTTGAGTGCACCTTTTCTCCTCAAACACTTTCCTTTGGTTCAGTTTTGGTGTTCTGGAAAACCCTCTTAGGTAGCCACACGAAAATACCTCCTCTCTTACACCACCTTTACTCACTTATTAAGCTTTCCCCTAGTAATTACCTTACCTCTCTAACTTTTTTGGAGACGGCCAGGGTTTCTTGATCACTTACTAATATAGCCAAAAATAATCCAAGCGTAAAACAATCCATTTTGCACTAGCCAAGGTTCGAACTCACATCCACCCAATTATCAAGCATATGCACAACCATCAACCTATAGATTTTTCTTGACATATCATGCATACACATACTCATAACATCATGCCACATGTTCATATATGCGCCTACAATAAATTAAATAATTAAAACATAACATTAATGGCATACGTAAGACTTGAATCCAAATCCCCCTTAAATGCACCAAACGTGTCTAACCACTTAGGCTACCATTGCTCCTTTGTCATAACTCTCCGCATTAATTGCTTTATAGATTCCTTCCCTTGCAATTATTAAATAAATATTTATTTATTTACTTAATTTTCCCGGGTCTTATAGGAGCAGTCTGGCTGCGATAATGGTACACATCGAACCATCTGTTCTAGGAAACTAGATATTGTTGTGGGGTGAGAGGCCACAGAAAACCAAAGCTTGATTATGATCACTATGTTTGGGGATTTTAGATGAATGTGATGCTATGTTTGGTTTAGTATGATTGTTTGGATTTAGGGTTTATGTGTTCAAACCAAGGATGGATTGTGATCATAATGTTTCCGTGCTACTTGAATGCGATGTTGAGTATTATTGGACATGTTTTATTTATGAATATCATTATTTATGGTTAGCTTACCCCTATTTGTTTGTTTGTGTGTTTGTTGCATGTGTGATGATCGTATAACATGTGTGTTATACGGGAGTAGATGGTAATGCATATGTTTCTGACACGAAGTAGATTGCGGAGAGAATGGAATGGACTCGGGGTTTATTATTTCTTTAGTTGATTTCAATCAAACAGTGAAGACTGTGAAAATTTCTTTTGTTTTCTAGTATTTAATTGGAACTTTGTTTTTTTATTATTACTATTATTAATGGAAGTTTTGGACTACCTATTTACATTTAAATTATAAGTTTTTTTAAGTGTTTTTTTGTGATATAATCGTTTTACTTTTAAATAAAAAGAGCAATGATAGCTTCTCGTGACATCCTAAATTTGGGGTGTTACAGTGTGTTCAACGACGAATTTTGAAATGTCGTGGTATATTCTAAGATTGATGACAACTTTCTTAAATTGTCGTTATTGTGAGTTACCTTTATCAACGACCTTAGTACCGAAGGTTGTGAAACCGTCTTCATAGACTTTAAATAGTCGTCGTTAATAGCATCTGCTACAGTAGTGACTATTACAGAGTTTCTAGCCTTGGTGGAAAAAGGGAGAATGGTAGAAAGGTTAAAGGAAGAAAGCAAAGCATTGAAGACTCTAATGCCTATTGTAGGTAGGCCAAATGAAAAGAAACCATACTCCAGACCATAGAATGTTAAGGGTGGGGTAACTTCTTCTCATTAGCAGTAGACTCAATAGTTTATGGGATGCTTCCGATGTGGAGGCCCTCACTTGAGGAAGGATTACACTTAAGGTCCACATTTTGTAGAATGTTATAAATGGCAAGGAGAAGGACATTATGTTAGCGATTGTCTTAGTTTAAAGGGAACTTTAAAAGTTGTTAAACCATCTCAACATCAACAAGGAGGAAGAGGTGGCATCCATCCAGAGTATATGCCTTGCTAGAGGTGGAGGCTGCAAGATCAGGTAATCTAGTTTTTGGTATGTTTTGTATAGTCGATAGAAGCTTAAGTGTGCTTTTTGATTCAAGAGCAACACATTGTTTTGTGTCAAGTGCTTGTGCTGAAGAGTTGAGTCTTCCGATTAGAAAGTTGCAATTGGATCTTGTTGTGACAACTCCAACCTCTAGTCAAGTGCCTACCTCAAGGGTTTGCTCATAATGTCTAGTTGTCATAGAGGGATGTAAATTCAAAGTAAATTTGATATACCTACCTTTGCAAGAACTAGATATAATATTATGAATGGATTGGTTGTCTACCAATCACATTCTTTTTCATTGCAATCAGAAGAGGGTAGTGTTTCCTAAGGAGTTAGAGTTATCCTTAGTGTCAGCTCAACAAGTGGTTAGTGCTTTGAGTGATAGTTTAATAAGTATAATTTTATTTAAAACTTATAAGTTTTAAATAGAAGTAGTAAAATTGGTATAAATGGTGTTTTTGTATTGCGTTCTTTTTATTCATTTAGTACTTTTCCTTTTTTTATTTAAAACTTGTAAGTTTTAAATAAATCTCTAACTTAATTTTCTGCTGGTATATGTGTTTCTTTTATCATTATTGTGTATGTACACAAGAGCATAAACTATTGTATGTGAGGACCAGAATAATGACGAGGTTAAGGAGTAGATAGGAGTGAAAGACTGCGTATTAAGTAGGAATAAGTTATTTTGTTTTACGTATATTTCCTTATGTTTTGGATTTAAGAAATGAGTATTTTGAAATATTTGCTTTGAGCACTCAACAGAAATATTGTAATATAATCTTGTGACTATTATGGTGTAGCTTTGTGCTTGACATACTGATAGATGTAAAACTTTAAATTCATAGAAAACTTCTACTAATTTAGGGTGTTATTTATTTGGTACCCAATAATATATATTTTGTTTAAATCACTTTAATTTTTAGATCCAACTAGAAGGGAATAAAGATAAACCAACGTGGTTTGAAGTGGTTAGTCTTTACGTGATAATCGGACATTTAAATTCTTTCCTTTCTACGTAGCATGAATTATTTGTTCATAAAATGGTCAAGATTTTCCAGATTTCAAGATAACGCACAAATTAGCGATCATCTATCTTTTGTCTTTTTGCTTTACTATAATAATTTCAAACCCCTTATCATGAACCAACTTTTAGATTGGGCTTAACTAATACTTTTGTAATGTTAAATGTCCAATACATGATGCACCAACAACCTTGCATTATGCAATGTGGGGACGCATGCGTTTTTTATTTTTTCTAATATAAGGTTATCATTTAAGTTTTAATGATTTTAACTTTATCCGTATTTAAATTTTGTTCTTGTGTGACCGAAAAAATCATGTTTTAACTATGTAATCTTTTCTACTAAACTCGAATTGCATTTTTTTATTTAACGATTATTACTCCTAAAAATTTCACCATATATGATATGCGCAAGATATGCAGTCATGGCATGCTTTTGAAAAATGATTAAATATTCAATAAAACCAATGTTTTGTAAGTTAATACAATCATGAAAAAAAAAACTTTGTTTAGTGTGATTAATACGCTAACTCCTTCTATTGGGCTACTCAAGTTAGAAGAAATAAAATTGGAGCTTTCCTCATGCACCCTCATTGTTACTAACTACACATCACCATACTAAGAGAAAATAAAATAAAATATCCTCTTTTATTGTACCATTGCATCATCACCGATGTTATTATCATCGCCATTATACCTTTATTTCTACTACACATGAAGAAGAAGAAGCCCATAAAACTCCGAGGGTACAAGAAGAAAAAGGCCATAAAATTGTACCCCAATGCTTAGAAATGTCATTACAATGGTAAATAAAGCTTCCCAAATTCATGGTTTTACAACATTTAAAAAATCTATGTGTTTCTTCAAACAACATTCTTGATAATGATCTTATTTACAAGGTAGTTCCTAATTTAATCTTTGTCGAGAAAAATGTTAGCCTAACAAATTGACAAGGTAGATTCTACTTTAGAATTTAGTCTTTGTTGAGAAAAATGTTAGGCTAACAAATTTATCTTTTACATAGAAAATCAAAGAAATTGTATTAATATAAATGGGAATGATTATGTTAACACTAATGACTATGGTGGGTTTTGTAGAAGAAGTAATGGTCTTCTTACATAGGACGAGAAAGGTTTTTCTATCTTGTACTATATTGTGAGGGGTGCTCCTTTATAGATGTTAGATGTTAGTTTGGATTGAATCTTGAAGGGTGGGGTATTTGCAAAAGATCCCCTAACGCTCAAGTTAGTAGATATTTGAAGATAGTAACTGTTACAGTGGAAACATCTACCAAATTTGTGAGATGTCAACTTGTTATAGGGCTTCTATGAGCCTCTATGTGTTGGGCCTTCATTAGCATAATTGTATTACCTAAACGGATGATTACTATTTAATTTAGTTAACTAATTGATATGATTAATGTTGTCTTGTTTATTTTTGCTCAGACAACCAAGATCTACTTGACCGTTCCTTGAATGTCCTTGGTAAGGGTAATCAAGTTCATTTCAACCTCCTTAAAATCTCTTCAGTCAGGTTTACCAGAAGTCATCTTAGATTTGTATAGCACAATTAAGACATTATTGGTAATGATGTCATATTGAACATAACATTCAAAATTTCAAGGAGGGTTGGATCAAATCTCAACTTTAATGTTGTTTTACTAATTCTTAAGATTTCAAATGTTGATAGTATTTAACAATTTTGATCTATCACATTTGCTAACTTTAAATACAAAATCATTTTTGTATCTTGTAATCTTAGAACAATAAGTGACAATAAGTAATGAACAAATTCATATAAAAAACTATGATACCACTTATATTACTTGTATATTTCTTAGAACACTCAACCTTAATTATAATATTTGGCATTACTAAATATGTCTTAATCATGGGAATTTTCTCTTTTGTTGGAAGGGAAGAGTCTAACCTCAATGGCTAGTTCATGTGGTATAAACATTGTGTGTTATATGCTTACAACATATTGGTATTTTACAGGAGAAATAAGAGGATCCATGTCAATCATTATTTGGAATTTAAGTATAGTCCCACACTAAATAAAAATGAGAAAGTTAAACACCTTATATGGAAGAAGACCTATAACCTATTTTCTTAAGGTTTTGAATTGAAGGTTAAGTCAAATTCTTATGTAAGTTAGGCTACCTAGTGAATCTCCCCTTGAAAGACCCACCAATGGTATAAAAGCTAGTGGTTCGCGTTGGTGACCTACTTAGATGAGTCCTTGTATTGAAAGTCTTTCTAACAAAGAGTTTAGGTATGTGTGTCTTGTTATGATGAACAACAGTACAATTAAAGGGGTACTTGAGGTTTGAAATTGTTAAAACCAAGAAAATGGTATTTTTAAAATTGGCAGAAGTTTAAAAATAATGAGACTTAATTATTAAAAGGATGTAGTATAAACAATTTTGTTATAAATGAATTTCATTATTTGACGATTTGTTCATCTATTTGAAGGTCTAATCTGAGACCACTAGAGTGATCCTTGTAGTGAACTCTGCAATTTGGATCAATCATTTTCTTCGTTTGTGTATATTAATTTTCTACCCTTTTTCTCTCGGTCCAATCTGTTTTATTGTTGCAAGCGATCCTCTTTTGGTTGCATGTTATGTGTAAGTCAACAAGTCTTTGTTGATCAATGATCATGATGGTATGTTCTAATCGTTCTTGTGATGTTTCTATGTGTAAATAGAGCATCCTGTGGAGATAAAGATGGTTTGGTCATCTAGAGTTGTTTACACAAGTGAGTGAAGCTAATTCTAGTTATTATATGTTTTAAATTGTTTAATTGATTTTTGGTATGTACTGTGAATTGTTGTTGTTATGATTCAATTGATATGTTTAATGGTTCGTAGATGTTGAAATTAGATATTTTATCATAATTATATGTTCATGAATTGTTTGAACTAGTGAGATATCTATCATGTGCATGTTTGATTGTGGATTGAATATTAAACCAGTATATGTGATTAATTGAGTTGGTTAGTACGTTTTCTGATCTATATAAATCATTGGATTGGTTTGGTATGGTTGGAATGGAATGAAATTCGTAGGCTTGGGTCTTTTACATTATGCAGACTCGTTGGGCAAGGGTTGAGTCGCTAAATGAAGTCAAAGTTAGAGAGTTCACTGACTTGATGGTCGTTAGGCGAGACTATTCTCGTTGGATGACTCCAAAGTCAGATAACCCACTAACCTGGCTATCGATGGGAGTTGTTAGCAGTTGGTAGGCGGGTTCTAGCATATTAAATCATGGGAGGTCTAGGGGTTCTCTAGTCGCAAGGTTTTTCATAAAGTAGATTTTCACATGGCACTACGAGATTGGTTCGATTTTCATGAGAGTGAGAGTGCCACATGTCAAGCTCTCCTTCACCAAGATAGCATTTTTAGGATTTTGGTGCATATTAGAATTATAGGGTTTTTGACCATTTTGGAAACACCTTACTCTAGAGTTGGCCCAACCTCTCTATGAGCACCATCAACCACCTTCATTCTACCCATTAACCACCAAAATCGAGAGCATTATGCCTTCATCACCTTGCTTCTGTGAACTCACCACCATATAAATCATTGGATTGGTTTGGTATGGTTGGAATGGAATGAAATTCGTAGGCTTGGGTCTTTTACATTATGCAGACTCGTTGGGCAAGGGTTGAGTCGCTAAATGAAGTCAAAGTTAGAGAGTTCACTGACTTGATGGTCGTTAGGCGAGACTATTCTCGTTGGATGACTCCAAAGTCAGATAACCCACTAACCTGGCTATCGATGGGAGTTGTTAGCAGTTGGTAGGCGGGTTCTAGCATATTAAATCATGGGAGGTCTAGGGGTTCTCTAGTCGCAAGGTTTTTCATAAAGTAGATTTTCACATGGCACTACGAGATTGGTTCGATTTTCATGAGAGTGAGAGTGCCACATGTCAAGCTCTCCTTCACCAAGATAGCATTTTTAGGATTTTGGTGCATATTAGAATTATAGGGTTTTTGACCATTTTGGAAACACCTTACTCTAGAGTTGGCCCAACCTCTCTATGAGCACCATCAACCACCTTCATTCTACCCATTAACCACCAAAATCGAGAGCATTATGCCTTCATCACCTTGCTTCTGTGAACTCACC
>Ga0214544_1012454_pt1 | contig 11044 bp, 7 predicted proteins | sample CNSS3metaG_FD_160074 | JGI IMG/M metagenome (GOLD analysis project Ga0214544, IMG submission 160074) | Root nodule microbial communities from cowpea collected in UCLA plant growth center, Los Angeles, California, USA - CNSS3 | ecosystem: Host-associated > Plants > Roots > Nodule | place: USA...
TGTGTTAAGAAAAGAAATAGTAATAATGGTTGACATTTTACTTTACTTAGGTTTTTTTCTATGTCCTGCACCTTTGTTGAGAAAACTTTGCTTCAACTCCCCACGTACTTCTTCCTTACTCCCCACATCGGCCTCAGCTGTTTATGCAGTTGTGTGGCCATATTAAATCCACCTAATTTCGATCATTCAATTTAAATTGGGCAATTAGACGTCGTGATTTATCAACTACATGGTCAAGGGTTCCAAGAGGCTACTTAAAAATAGTTTTTCTTCCATATTGTAGCACTGTTACAAAAGTTAAACTCTACTCCCCACTTACGTACGCATAACTCCCCGCTTTTGAATGCAATATATCTTTGGGGTTCTGTGAGGGTCCAGTCACATTAAATTAAATTATTTGAAAATGGCTAACGCTTGAGTCACGCCAAGGAATTTATTTGTAAACGAATGAAATAGGAATAAGGCTTGACGACATTTTACTTAGGTTTTTTTCTATGTCCTGCACCTTTGTTGAGAAAACTTTGCTTCAACTCCCCACGTACTTCTTCCTTACTCCCCACATCGGCCTCAGCTGTTTATGCAGTTGTGTGGCCATATTAAATCCACCTAATTTCGATCATTCAATTTAAATTGGGCAATTAGACGTCGTGATTTATCAACTACATGGTCAACGGTTCGAAGAGGCTACTTAAAAATAGTTTTTCTTCCATATTGTAGCAGTGTTGCAAAAGTTAAACTCTACTCCCCACTTACGTACGCATAACTCCCCGCTTTTGAATGCAGTTTATCTTTGAAAAGAACACCAAACAACCACATACACATCCTCTGCGTAATACGACCGAAAAACGTTACATTTGGCTTAAACAAATTAAATGGGCTCCGCCAAATGGTCGATTGTACGCTTGGGCTGACGAATTCCTTGTTGTCGACCACTTCTTCTAACTCTCGCATTGCCTGATAACGACCCACCACCACCACCAACCCAAATGGTTGCCAGAATCTCACTTTCCCCCTTTTATCTCTTCACTTTCTAACTCCGGCCGCCCCACCCAAGCCTCACTTTCCCCCTTTTATCTCTTCACTTTCTAACTCCGGCCGCAAGTTGGTATTTCCACCTTCTCTCTCTTCACTTCTCACTGCGGAACGGACCTCCCCCCTTTTTTCTCTTCTCTTTCTCTCTCTAAAGGACATTTAATCTCATTTTTCTTTCCCTCTCAGCTGCACGTGCAAACAAAGATTTTCAGTTATTAAAAATTAAAAAAACTGCTGCCACGTAAGCTGTGTCAAAACCTTGTCAAAAAATTTTGTTGGAATATCATTATCTTATTAATAATATGTTAGGCTTTTTTTCTATAGCCAATTTAGTTTACATTCAACTTTACTACTTTGCATAAACATTGTGAATTTAAAATTGACAAATTTGCGTAAACATTTAATTTAGTAAGCATCCTCTATTAAGGATAGTTGATAAATTTTACACACAAAAAGTAAGTAACAAATGAGGTTAAAACTAATATAATTATATTAATTTAAAATCGTCTTCATTGTCTTAATTACTTTAATTAATATTCTTTAATATTCCTTATCTTGTTAGTTATGTCATTGCTAAACTAACTACAGTTTTAGCATAGACTACAGTAATAGTCATTAATAATAACTTGGAAAACACAAAAAAAATAAAGTCAAACGAAAAATTGTTATGCTTAACGGACAAACTTCCATTTTACATAAGGATTTATGAGAAATAAAAATTTTACGATGATTAAACTTTAAGAACTTTAAATGTGGATCGAATGAAATATCTATCACCTATAGAGAGTAAAGGAAAAACATTTAAGTCCTCTAACAATGAAACTGATATTCCTTTGCAAGAATAATACTGATTATAAATCTTTTCCGGAGAGTGATTGCATGGAAAACAAAAGCCAAAATATTGAATAAGAGAATACGTTAACATTGAGGTAGAGTTTATAGACATATTCTAGGGGCTGAAATGTCTGACACTTTCAAGTCTTGATTATAATGACTAGAGATCACTTAAATCCCTCATACCCAAATTAATTTACAAGGTATAATGCTTCATCCAACAATCAACTTCAGATGCTTTACCATGAAGATGTGACAATTTACTGATGAGCTTATCATTCTAACAGGTCTGGCTCATTTTCCAAATCCCATACAACAATTCTTCCATCCAATCCTGTATATTCAATGTGTAAGCATTAGAAAAAGCAGCCTTCTCGAGGTAAACCATATCAGCACAAAAAAGTAACAAAAAATTCAGATGACCATCATTCTCCGCTAACCTGATGTGCTGAAACGCCTTATCATTTTTCCACGATTCCCAAGAGGTATAATACAACTATAGAGGCCAAAAATCAACCCAGTCGTTAGCATTTTATATGAACTAAGTTGCCTGAATTTCACTGTCATTGTGAAACCGCTATGATATTGTAGAATTGAAAAAGCTAGCATTTTACAAAGAAAATATGTAACATCACCAATCGCATTTCGAGAAAGTACAGTTCATGAAGAAGATACATACTTTATACAGTTCTCATGAACAGTTCCACGAGTTCTTGAAGTTTCAACTGCATCGTTGTTCACTCCATGCTTTGATTGACCATAAAACTTCCCAAATGCTTCAGAGAACTGGTTAAAAGACATAATTTGACAAATGAAGGAAAGAGTGAACCTCCAGTTATTAACATATACAGAAATACTACAAAGATTAAACGAAATATCTACAAGCCTACAACTTATGACCTTGTGCTAACCTATCTTTAAGCTTGATTCAGCTGTCAAAGTTCACGTTACAATGAGGTTTTGATAACTAGAAAATACTTAATTACATTTTTTGCTCTGGATAAACAAATTTGCAAATTATGTCCCTCGCTATTTTTTTGTTCCAGTATAGTATTAAAAAGTTAGAATTGATGCATTAATACGAGGAGTAGATGACAGAAAACCAGATAAGGTGGTTCGATTAGTTCGTTTTATGTTGCAGAATTTCTTTATAACCAGTGGTTTTTCTTTTAAAAGATTAACCTTTCACAGCTCTTGTGTTACAATTTACTATAACAAGATTCTAATATACTAATTTCAGCAGTTGGCTAACCCGTTCTAAAGGATAAACATCCTCTGCTAATTGTACTTTCCCATTTTCTCGAAATTAAAATTTTATTTTCATAAAAATATGTCAGCTAGAGATTCTTATGCATGTTCCTTGGTAGGTTAAAACAACAACTTTCTTTTATTACTGGCACGATATGAGTATCTTCATTAGACATCAAAATGGAAGTTATGATTCCCTCAAGTTGACACCATAATTTTTTGCTGACATTTTTCTTTGATCTTTCCAAGTTGACAAAACCTAAATGTGTTAGGAACGTAGGAGGACCAGGAATTCTCTCTATTAGCCACGCCACAACTCCATCAGTATTTTCAAGTTAGCCATCACTATTAATGAAATTGATTTCCAGCAGGAGATTTACGTTTCTCATAGCTAAATACTGAATAATATTATGCAAGAAACTCAGTTACCTGTGAGCCATATCTTGATCCAGAAGATGCTGCTTTCCGTTCTCCCAGATATCTGACAAAACTCCTATATAAAAAAAAAAAAATCAAAGATTAGTAAAAATAAATGAGGAACGAAAACAAACACGTTTCCTCCACCTAGAAAGGTAATTAAAAGCGTCCTTATGTAAAGATGAAAAAACACAATAATTCTAGCTCGATTAGAAAGTAAAATTATTGCAGCATACAAATTGGACAAAGTCACGATAAGGATATCAAAAACACAAATATCTGAATTTACACGTACCAAGTTCCCCTTTCATCTGCCGCAAAAACCATTGGGTTGCAATCAAATCCTACACCTATCACTTTTCTCTCAGAAACAAATAGTACCTGAAAACATATAATACCATGTTTCCCCAGTTCCAAAAATATCAGTAAATAAGCAAAAAAGACAATGGAAAACTAAAAATAGATAGACAGGGTGGATGCTGACCCACATCACGGAGGGGCAAATCACGGAACACGACATTTTGGGCCACAGGAGAAGGACCAACATCATCAACAAAATATATCATAGAATTATGACCTGTATAATAATAACAAATATAGTTGGTCTGTTAGAACATTGTAAATATAATAATGGTGGATATTAAGATTAATTAAATTCATTTATGTGTTATTAGCTTAAAATGGTGTAGCTAATATTCTGTAATTATGTCCTCAATATTTTGTAAATATGTTTTTGCCCTGTAGATTCAATAGCTCTGTCGTAGTCTGAACACACGAAATTTATCCTATGCTCTCGTTTCTCTCTGTCTCCATATGCTCAAAAGTAAAAGACACAGCGTGACTTGCTAAAATGCAATAATTTCAGAAGATTCCGTGATTTTACATAAAAGACCAATATTTTATTTTACTATAATGTGTCGATAAAAACATTGTGCGCCATGAATACCTGATAGTACCAAAAAATTTATCTATAATATTCTTCTTTTATTAAAACACAAAGATAAACTAAACCTCAGCAAAAGCATCTAACTTGCAATCATAATCTTATGCTAGCAGAGAGTAACCATCCAGAGGAAAGAATTTCCTCACCTACATACGCTAGAGTATTGCCACTTGGTGACCACTTGACTCCAAATGTCCAAGATGACGAGAGATCAAGCTGAACAATCAGCTGTTGCACAACAAAAACAGTATTAGCAGAAGATACACTTAGCCAACATGTCTTTTCATTTAATATCTCTATTTTCTTCTGTTTTCTAAGAGATAGAAGAAAAAATGTTTACAAGAAAGCTAATTAGATATTCAGTTCATTATTATAATCTTGTACAAATCAATTCTTTCAGCTGCATTCAGTCACTGATCAGTATGCTAAAATATATAATTCCAGACACCAAACCTTCACAAAGTCTTCTTTTTAAATTATATCATTTCAACTTTACAATCAACAACAGGTAAATATTACGTCCATAGGACATTTAACAGGTTTCACAAGCAACGTATTTACTGCAACATGTATGCAAATTTATTTTACATTAAGATGATCATAAATATATAAAAAGAAAAAAATCTCATGTGGAACAAGAGTTAAAATTGAACCTCTCCAAATTTTGAATCTGATGAAGTGCCCTTTTTTGAATCCCTGTGCCAATTCAACATTTAAACTTGAATGATATAAAAACATAAAAAAAAAAAGTCGACTACAGTCAAATATCCTTTTATCATACTTTGCATCAACGCCTTTAATAAAGGTGGAGAATACTCGGCATTTCCCATCTGTTGATGTTGTCGCGAGAAAAATCTGCAGTTTAAAGAAAAACAAAGATGTTGTACATAGGGTTTTTTTCTACATCACATAGCAAATATATTTCAGAACACAATTATCAATGTCATGAAAAACACAACTTTTTAAAATTTGAGCCTGAAACTAATAATTTAACAGGCCAAGAATTTTTTTCGGGTAAAACAATAGAGGAAAAGGAACTTAGAATACAGGAGATAAATAAATGCCATATACTTAAAATATAGGATAACATATAAATTATAATTGCAATCAACAAATATAGGCATATGAAAAAAAAGCCAAATTATAGAATTTTTTAGCTAGCCGAGCAAATGCAACTCAGAGGACTTGGTATACAAAAAGGCTTTCAGTAGCTACTGTAAAATAAAGACAAACACTTGGAATATCAATTTATGTATGAGAAAGACAGACTAACATTATCTGGATGCCAAGAAACACTTGTCACTGAAGAATTGTGTCTTTTCCTGATAAGTTTGCTGACCCACCTGCAAAGTAGATACAAATATAAAATGCATGAACAATGAAAAGAAAAGAAATATCCACGAAATATTGTGAAATTCAATGTTCCAATTATATCAACGGTGTGTCCACAGGAAGGGCCGGGTTTAGGAATTTTTTTAACCCAACTTCCTCATGAAAGCAGTGGATTGGATTGAATCATATAGCATGCTAATTGCTAAAATATATCAAGATACAAAATGGAAAATTCATTACAAAAGCAACTCTAACTAACGTCAACTTAAATCCCAAATTAACTAGAAAGTAGCATACCCCATCAATTTTAATTATTAAATATTATCAAAGGCAAGATTTATGAACAAGTTAAGGACACGACCAAGACATTCTATGAAGCACAGACATAGCTCTTCAATTCAATGTGTGTCCCCATGTCTGATGCTGACACACATACAACATCTATATAACATGTGTCAGACAATGTTGAAGTGTCAAATTTAAAAAATATTTCTTTTTTGTGGGTCTCACTGTGTTAATGATGACACACTTGGTGAATTTTCTTTAGAAGTTGGAAAATTGTAAAATTATTGGGTAAGTTTCTATTTCCCATTTAACCATAGAAACCACCTATTTCATATTTAATAAATTTCTCTTTACTGCTATTTTTTAGCTTCTCCTTCTCTTTATAAATAAATAAACTATTAGTCATGGTGATGTTACTAGGGGAAGTCAAACTGCAGGTAAACCCGTCTAACGAGGTTAAAACATCAAAAATAACTACGTAAAATACATGTCCTTTTTATTGTAGCCAAGATGCTAAAGAACCAGGGAAATAAAGTGCAAGGAAACAAAGAGAAACCAGTTGTTGTCCTGCTCATAGTAGCATATACAAATAGTTTTGGCTCCACTCCCCACTGCAAATTTGTTTTCTGCAAAAACAAAATTTGGAAATGCATCATAACCATAACATATAACTTTTAAAACAAATTACAAAATAGTTAACAAAAAAGGTTTAGACAATTATTATAGGAAAACCACAAAAAAAAAAAAAAGGATATTGAAAAGAAGGTGAAAGCACCTGAGTAACGAAGGACAAAAGTGTCACCTTGGAGGATCAAACATCCAATATTAACATTGCACCCAAGGCTTGGGTGGGTAAAAATTTGATCAAGTATAAAATTGCACCAGACATGCACGACAAGGGCATAACTAAAGTTGGCTTATGATAGCCTCTTGGTCATTACATCTTCCAACACACACTAACTGCAATCTAATCGTGCAAGGGGTTGTGAAGGAAGAAAAGCTTTTACTCCTACACAATTATTTTAAATTATGGGATCTTTCGGAGTAATTATTTTCTAACTCAAGAAGGCAGACAACTCATAACGTTCGGAGTAATTATTTTCCCTGATGAAGTTTCATGGATATAGACATGTCTCTACTTAAGAAGACAAGCATATAGAAAATGAACCACGGCAACATGCTAAATACCTTTTGGACTCCATTGAACACAAAGAGCAGCACGGTTTAGTCTAAGGATAACAAGAGTTGGCACCCATTCTGATTGTTCAAGGTTCCAGACATATCTACAAAGAACAAGTGGTTTGCATCTAAGCTTGTTATTATGTATTGTGTATATATAAAAAAAATGCAATGTTAAAAAGTCACCAAGACCTAGGATGACAAGTTGAATGTTCTAAATCACACAGGCACTCACGAATTCCGATCATGGGATGCGGTAACTATTCTATTTGATCTTGCACTCCAGTCTATCCCAGAAATTACCTGATCATGCTGAGAAAGAAATCCAAGAAATGAAACTATTTACTTCTCCAACCAAATTAGTTAATCCACTATAAACAGAGTTGGAATAGAAAAAAAAATCATTATATTATTGGCATCAGAGTTGACTTCATGGAAAATAATCAAATGCTACTGGAGACTCATATAGCAGTTCATAGAACTATATGATATGCACCACAAATGTAATACAACTTATTGCTTGAAAATTGCCTTCATTCTTACTGCCAGTCCAATCACTTCTGACGGTCGAACTTAACTTTTTAATCACTAAGCATAAAAAATATCAGTCTTACATATCTACTACTGTGATCAAATCCACAAACAAAAGTACATAATTAATAACATTATTTTAATAGAAACAAAAGGAGGAATATTAGCATGCTACCTTTTGAAGAACATACACCTTTTCCCATTTGTCTTCAACCAACTTATAGATGTGCACTTCATTATTGTTTGGACATAAAGCGACCACTACAAAAAGAGATAAACACATTATAATATTTGAAGAATCAACAAAGCAGTAATAATATGCCTTAAATACACTAAAAAGTAGATTTGTTATCGTAAGCCCCATAAACTGTACTCTTAATCTTAGAATATACTATGATACATAAAATGTTAAAACGTTTTCATATCATATTCATTAAAAGGTAACACTGTCCAGGATTACATTTGCATGAGAAAAGAAAATGTTGAAGCACCTTAAATTATATCCACCGTTTGACGAGCTTTATAACAATAAATTATTATGTATTGAGACAAAATCACCAATTTGGTCCAAAACAACAACTTAGAATAAATTTCCTAATATTAAGGCATTAGTAACAAGGAACTAAATATCAAAATATTCCCACTATAATCTTGCTAATCGAGATCAACCTTCCAAGTTCAAACATATTTTGATTAAACATGTCATGAGCATAGCTGTCAATCTTGGATCGTAACACGGAAAGGTCAACCATAAGAAGGCGCTATACCCCTTGTCAAATATATATATATATATATATATATATATATATATTCAAAAGCAAAGTCATATTCTTATATAATACGTCCTGGTCAAAAAGAATAGGACAGTGGGGGGTTGAATGACAAAATGTGATTCGGTCACCAGAGAATGTGCAGATGGGCATAGGAAATGCATGGTTGAGATAACACAAGACTCAGTGACCAAAAATACTAGTAAATGCTAGGAATGACCATAAGTACTGCCAGCAACCAATGGACTTGAGCTCATGAGGGTAGATGAGGCAAGCACAGGCTAGTAAAAAAGAAATGACTGTATAGGAACAAAAAGGAGGGTTTTCCATATTCTAAAGCCAACTGGAAAATGATAGATATTGGAGACTTTGCATCGACTAGTGGTATGGCTAAAATCAAATATATAAGTGACATGCAAGTTTAAATTTACAAGTTAATTTTGTAAAGTTGTGATAGACATGAAATCTTTTCAAGATGGTCTCACAACATATTTTAGCAATTGTTGCTGGGTTTCACATATTATCCGCTATTAGGCAACTAGTGGACTTACATCTTAATATCTAATCGAACACTCAAGATGTCCAATCCTTGACGTAAGAGAAGTATGTTGGAAATCACTATCAACTAGTGGTATGACTAAAATAGAGTATATAAGTAGGATGCAATCCTCTCTTACAAACCCGTTTTGTGATATTAAGTTGATCTAAAACTCTAAGAATAAAAATATGAAAATGATAGGGTTGGAAAAGTCTGAAAATGGGCCAAAATAGGGATTTACACTCCATGTGCAAAATAGCAGTAATTGTAGCTGCACATGCAATGCACCACACGTGATGTTAAAGAGCTCCAAAACCCCCCATTTTATGAACACTTTAGATCACAGAAATTTGGACATTCGAAACATCCAAACAAAGTGAACAAAACTTTTTGCTCAACCTCTTAACTTCTCCCCTCCACATGTCCAAAAATTTCACATTGCACACTATAACTTCTAGTAGCTCTCACTCAAGTTCTTCAAACATCCTCTGATCTGCATTGGATCCACAACTTAGTAACTTTCGCTCAAGTTTTCTATACACCCATGACCGAGGTTTACAATAATATAACCAAGTGTATTTTCCTTCTTAAAAAATGCCATTCTCCCACCATCACAAAGCAGTAGCTTGCGAAAAACTCAAAAAAATTCAAATCACAAAAGAAATTACTCAAATTGATGATCAAAACAATCAAACAAGTTACACAATTTCCCTAGGCAATTAAACACACTAAAATGAACAATTTTCCAAGCTTCAGGAACCAAACGATTCCTAATTCAAGCAAAAGAAAACATCAACACTCCACACGTGGTGATTATCAGCTTCGCCATCGAATAATTTTCGTGCAGAAGGTTTCTAATTTTCACAAACCGCAGCCTCCGTTCGATTTCAAATTAAAAAAAAAAACTCAAAATAAAACATAAAATCAGATCCAATCAACATCGCATCTGCAAAATCAGAAAATTCCAGATTCCATCGACGAACAGAACATATCAAATTCAAACCACCGCCGAATCCAATTCCCTAAAATTGGCAAAAGAAAAAGCGAAAGGCGTGCTCTGTTCTCTCTCGAAACAGTGAATTTGTCGGAATCCAAACCGAAAAAATAAAACAATTTAAATAGAGAGATACAGTAATTACTAGATTGATCGGCGCTCCAGGCGTGGCAAGTGATGCATTGCGCGAATTGGTGAACCGCCATGACCACCATTATTTCTCTTTCTATCTTGTGCAGTGAGTGAAACAGAACAGAACGAGATCTGGCTGTGAAGTGGAGTGAAATGAAGGGGGTTAGTTAGGGGTTGTTTGAGTAGGGATTACTCATTTTTTTAAGAATTTTACTCCAAAATTTGATTACTTTCAAACTTAAAAAATAGTTTAATTCTAACTTTTTAAATCTTTTAAAGATGTAAAGCTTATGCTTATTGGTTAGTCGTTCATTTTAATTGTTTTTTTTATCAAACGTGACTTTTGCATTCCTTAAATAACTTTTTTTAGAAATAATTTTCAATATTTTGTTTAGATTGTTTTCTTAGTCTTCCTTGTTTTTGTATATTTATTTATTTTAAATTTAACAACCGAGACCCGTGCATAGGGATGACAACGGGGCGGAGCAGGGACGGGTTTCGCTATCCCATACCCATCCCCACATAAAAAATTCATCTCCATCCCCATATCCAAACCCAACGGGTATCAAACTTTTTTCCCATCCCCATCCCTACCGGGTAACGGGTATAATCTCGTACTCATACCCGTACCCGTGTTCTAACTACTTCAATATTAATTTTTATAAAAGAAAAAAAATTACGATAAAGAAAACATAATATTATGAAATATTCAATATTAGGAGGATTTTCTTCGATGCCAAATACCTTAAAATAAATTATAATTGTTTACATTTTATATTAGAATACCAAATAAAATTTCATGTGAACCA
>Ga0214544_1012462_pt1 | contig 11032 bp, 8 predicted proteins | sample CNSS3metaG_FD_160074 | JGI IMG/M metagenome (GOLD analysis project Ga0214544, IMG submission 160074) | Root nodule microbial communities from cowpea collected in UCLA plant growth center, Los Angeles, California, USA - CNSS3 | ecosystem: Host-associated > Plants > Roots > Nodule | place: USA...
AACAAGGATTAGCATGTTGGTTTAAGTTAATCTAATCTTGGTCAAAGGTCAACTTTGGATCAAAGTCAACAAGTCAACCAAAATAAATCAACTAGAAACCAACTTAGGGAAATCAAACTAAAGTAATGCAAAACAAAGATAAAGGTGATGGAATAGAAGACTCCCCTCTAGACATGCTTCTAGTGATCCTTCTTGAGGGAGCTTCTAAGGAGGTGGTCACGCCTTCATCATGAAGAAAGGAAAGTTCCTCTAGCAACCCTTAACTTTCAAGGGTATGCAACGTATTGGTGGACTTCTATAGCCCAAGAGTGGTTGAGGAGTAATGGGCCTCTATTAGAATATTGGAATGACCTCAAGTCACCCTTTGGGAGGAGATACATTCCCTCATACTACAATAGGGAGGTCATGAACAAGCTGTAGAGACTCCAACAAAGGAATATCTTCGTAGAAGAGTATACGCAGAAAATGGACTTACTTATGATGTGAGCAACACTAGTTGAGGAAAAGGCCATTATAATTTCTAGAATCTTTAGTGACTTAAACCTTGATATAAGAGATAGAGTTGAACTTCTACCTTACCAAGATTTAAATGATTTAGTGCAAATGTTCATTAAGGTAGAACAACAAAATTTAAGAAAATATTTCTCAAAGAGAAATAAAGCTCAAACTAACTCTTATGTGAAGAAAGATCTTAAGAAAGAAGGAAAGAAGGATGAGCCACCTAGGAATCTAAGTAAAGGAAAATAAAAGGAGGGGAATGCATCATCACATTCTCGAACCAATGAAATAAAATGTTTTAAGTATCTTGGTAAAGGTCACATAGCCTTTCAATACCCCAACCAAAAAGACCATGATTCTTAGGGGTCTTAATAGATATAGTAGCCAAGATGAAAGTGAGAGTGAGAATGTAAGTGAGGAATCCAATGAGTCTAAAATTGAAGATGCTCACCCTTGTCATGGGGACATATTAATGGTTAGAAGGATTCTCAACAACCAACCTAGTCCACAAGCACTAACACAAAGAGAAAACATTTTTCACAAAAGGTGTAAAATTTTGGAAAACATTTGTTCTCGAATTATGGATAGTGAATCGAGTAAGACCCAGGAAAATTAAATAAAGAATAAATATTTAATTAACAATAATTGTGAATTGGAAGTCCATATAAAAGAATTGATTTGTTAAGTTAGGACAAGGAGCAATGGTAGCTCAAGTGGTTGAGCGTGTTGGGTGGTGTTGGGAGGTTTTGGGTTTGAACCTTGTAACATCCCTATTAGATATCACTTATTTAAAAACAAGAAAATAAGGAATGGATATCAATCGTCAAAACTTTTATTAATTTCCAACGCGGAAATTTCAATAAAACAAGAAAATCCAATCGTCAAAGATTAATCAGAACTATAGTAATAGTCTTATTACAAATTTTCAAAATCCAATACAGTAAACTAAAGTCATAAATAAAATCCTAGCTCGAATCCCAAGCTAGCCCCTCTCTCCGTCTCGGGTGTTAGCAGCATCACCTGTATTATCAACTGCTTCCGTGTAAAGAATTACGATCATCGCCAAGCACAAACAGAAAGGGTGAGCTCAAAAGAATATAATAAGCATATCAATTAAATAATATAAATTCACTCAAATATATTATTATAGCTAAACCATGGTTACACCCTTAATACTCCCAAGGCTTTTCACATTCCAACTTAACCACAAAGTTAGCCATGGACTCAGGATTCATGATGCTCACACGAACCTGCCCGCTCGTGGTCCTGTCTCTACGAACCTCCCTGCTCGTAGTCCTACTCTACGGACCTGTCTGCCCGTAGTCCAACACATGTGATCCACCAGCCACGTACCTCCCCGTACGCAACATCTCTCAACTGTGAGCACAGAACATACGAACCTACCTCGCTCGTATCCCCACAGGAGAGTAATTGAGTATGAACCTCCTCGTTCATACCATTACATGTCAACCACCATCCATGAACCTACCCGCTCATGGCACAGCATCTCCTGATCCACGTTTTCATCAATGTGTACAAACAACACACACAAACGACACTAAACTCACTTGGGCTAGAAGCCTTAGCTTAAGCAACCAAGCCTGTCTCGCTCAAGCTAAGCTTCCTCGCCTGAGCGAGCGTGCTACCAAAGTTACGTACGAAGTCTCGCTTAGGCGAGCTCATTTCGCTTGGGCGAGACCTCTCTTCGCTCAACACAACATCTCTCGCCTAGGTTGCAAGACAACAAAACTCACATGCATCTCGCTTAGGCGAGTACCTCTCGCCTGAGCGAGGTACTCTGTCGCTCAAATCATGGGCTCCTCGCCTGAGCGAGACCCTCGAGCACAAACTCACTCTTACGCGAATCCTCGCCTAGGCGAGCTGCTCTCGCCTAAGCGAGATATGCAGACACAACCCAGAATTTCGTTCCTACTATTCTCGCCTAGGCGAGCCTAGTTAGCTTGAGCGAGAATAGCAGACCTTCTCCCTGTCCTACACGCAGAAACCAAACCAATTTACCTAAAATCACACTCCCCTATGCTAAGTAATTCATCACATAATACAAACAATATGAGCACGATTTGGACCCCAAAGTGACCCCTAAAAATGCGGAATTGAACCATGAACCATAAACAACATAGCAAACCCCAAAATTTTCATGCAATCTCCTAAGGGTTTAATCAATATACATTGAAGCGATCAAACATCCCAATTCCCAGCATTATTGGCACGAAAATTGCATAGCACAATACCATAATCACTGCATATCACAGAATACATCGAAATTCTCAACAATCATGTAAAGGTATGTCTAACCTGGAAATCCTTGCTTTTAAAGGTTGTCTACTTTGGCTTTGTGGCACCTAAGAACCTTCCTTTGCTCTCCCAAAACAAATTGCAGCTTTGCTCTCAATTCCAAACTCACCTTTTTCACTCAGGATTCGTGCTCCCTTCTCACTCTAGGTTTCAAACTTCTAAAACCCTTCTAAGTGCCTAAATCTCCCTTTTTATATGGCTCCTAATTATGGTAAAAAGAAATAAAATGAAAAATGGCCTTTTTTAATGTCTATTATTATCTTTTATAGGCTGTTTTTCCCAACTCCCTTGGCTGCCCATTGTCTCTAGAGCTTTCCCACCCTTTCACATTCAGACCACAAGTATTTTAGCAAAAATAAAGTGATTAAGTTGTTCTCAATAAAGGTTAAACCCTCAACCACTCAATTAACAAGTCAAGTGCATAACCAATTCACATTTGTGATAATTCCTATAATTTTAGGATTATATTATCACGGCTAGCATTCAAATATATTAACAAAATAATGCATAAATTAAAATAACAAACAATTGGCATACATAGGACTTGAACCCAAGTCCTCTCACATAATCAAAGTACTCTCAACCACTTGAGCTAGTACTTTTCCACATGACAACAACTAACATTAAATGCCATAAAGGCTATTCGCATTTATTAAATAATTATTTATTTAATTATTTAATTTTCTCGGGCCTTACAAACCTTGTGTATGCCATTAGTATGATGTTTTAATTATTTATTTGTTTTGCATGTATGCATGGTCGTGTTTGGAACATCCTCGCAAGATATTACTTATATAAATACAATAAATAATTTATCGAAATAAATTCCTCATTTATTATAAACTTATTCCCAAAAATGTGGGAATTTAAACTTTTAAATGTAGAAATCGCAATGTCAAGTCAAGCATTCATAAGTAGTCTTTACAATTCAAAAGTCGAAAACAGAAAAAACTAATATTTAAATTACATGAAAATTTAATAAAAAGACTTTCTAAATCCCCATGTAATCTGCTTCTGCTCTCTGCCACTATGCATCTCCTGGCTCACCTGTAATATCATCTGCTCCCGGATAACACATTATCCAATCATCGCCACACATAAACAGATAGGGTGAGCTATGCACATAGATGAAAATAAATATGAAATACACCCCCCCAAATATCTCGTAATTATGTAACTTTTAAAACAAATGAAATACTCATTTTCTCACACTCATAACCTTTATGAGCTTATGCATGTATTCTTGATCATGGGACTTTCCCGTGCTTCCACGAACCTCCTCGCTCGTGGTCCAACCTACGAGCCTATCCCGCTCGTAGTCCTACTCCACAGACTCCCTCGTCCGTCATTCAAACTCCTCGCTCGGACCCGGACACGCATACCCGCCTTTCCTACTATGAACTCCCTAGCTCATAGCATTCCCAAGTTGAGCATGAAATGAACTCCCTCGCTCACTCATCCTAACAAGGGTACCTCTGGTGAACTAAACCATTCACGTTCCACATGCGATCCACCCGACACGAACTCCTCGCTCATGTCACCAACCAAGCACATCCTAGATCGCCTATGAACTTAGTCCTTCAAGCCCAACATCACAAACATGAAAATTCAGCCGCAATCATATCCGCTTGGCGTTGCAAAAGCGTCGCCGGGCAAAACTCAAGCAATCTACCTGGCGCATCAATTTGCGCCACCAGGCGCCAAGTGGGAACAGTGGCCATTGCCATTGATTTAAATGTCTACCGCCTGGCGGCTTGCCTCGCATCGCCAGGTGCCATACTAGTAGCGCAGTGCTACTGGTTTTTTTTGGCACAATAAATAGATCTTAATGGACCCCCAAGCCACTCATACACAGATTATCATATAATTATACTTAAACAGACCCCAATATTACTCGCATAACAGCATTTCAAATTATTATTATTCATAATTTCACAATCCAAGTCATGCAATACTTAAATTTCACAGACCCCAACTTGCGTACAACTATTTAATACAACACTTGACTCTATTGTCCCGTCCATCGCCTGACGACACATTCTCACCGCCATGCGGCACCTAGCAATCCGAGCAAACCCGATTTTTCCTTCTCAGGAACAATGCGACCCTAGGTTGCAAATTCGCAACTTAATCAATATTACATGAACTTAGACTAGCTTTCATATTTCCTTTCTCCATCCACTCACATTAAAATCATACAATAGTAATTTTCCCCCTAATTACACCTCAAGAATCAATTTAATACCATCTCTCCAAACCCTAACAAGGTTACGAGAATTGAAAGTTTCCCATTCAATCCCCAAGATTCATACACACACATAAACATCCATGAATTTCACCCTGTTCAAGGATTCACATCACACACATAAACGATTCCAGAAACCCGAAAACAACAGATTGTGATCAAGTAGAGGCATCATATATACATGTTCAAATACGAAATTAATCTCAACATATGCACACACGAAAAAGAACTCTCCTAACCTGGTTTTCGTTGCTTAAAGTTTGAGAAATTGGTTGTTCCTTTAATCACCAATGACTTGCCTCAAGCTTTCTCCCAATTCAGCCGCTTGTTGCACTCAATCTCACTACACACTTTCCAATTTCATTCTTACTTTCTTCTCTAACTGCAGAATAATTCCAGCCCTAAATTCCCCCTTCTCTCACCCCTAATTTGCCTCTTTAATTGCACTTAATTAGAGTTAATTTGGCCAAAACGAAAATGGTTAATTGTTAAAGGTAATTGCCATTCAATGAATCATACATAATGGACTGTTTTTCAGCTCCCCTTGGCTGCTCCTTCAGCTAGGGTTTCCCTTGCCCCTTCATATTCATGCCCAAAACTAAAATTAGCAAAAAGAAAGTTTACTTTGGTTCTACCAAGTTTTGAACTCACAACCTCCCAATTACCAAGTAAATGCATAACCAATTCAACCAATACATGTTTCATGATAATTTATGTAATCCTAAGATTATATCATCACTCAAGATGATCAAGTATACAATAATAATAATAAAAAAAAAATTAAATAACACATAATGGACAAACATAGGACTTGAACCCAAGTCCTCTTACACAATTAAGTACTCTCGACCACTTGAGCTAGTACTTTTCTACACCACATCACTTAACATTTAATGCCATAAAGGCTTTCACTACCTGTATTTATTAATTAATTAATTAAATTTCACGGGTCTTACATTGTTGCCCATAGAGGAGTATAGGCGTAGCAATTATAGGAGCTTGATGGGTGGAAAACCTCCAAGTTAATGTCACATGAATGACCATTAAACCATTTTCGTATTTTATTTTCAATAAATTATTTTAAGGGCTGAAAATTAATTTTTAGAAGAAGAGTTTAGTGGAAATTGAAAGGGTTCGTGTGGCAGCTGAGAGGAGGTTGTGAGAGCACTAAAACTAAGCCTAAGAGGGAGTCTGAAGGCTAGAAAGAGTGTTTAGTTGATGAAGGATTATCTTGTTTCCTTTTTAAATTATGAATATGGTGAAGAGTTATTTAAGGAAAACTCAAGGAAATCCCCACTGGACATTAAGATAGCAAGTTATCTAGATGTGAAGGTTCCTTTCCAAGAGTTCAATAGGAGAAAAGATTGTTTAAGGTGCTTAAAAATGAAAACAACAAGAGCAAGACCAAAAACGAAAATGCATTGTAAGAAGAAGAACAAATAAAATGGAAGAGAAGATAGTAGTGGAGATGGAAGTGGATCACGCCACTCATAGAGAGGGCAAAGCCAAACCAAGCTCTAGATGAGTGTATGGTGCTGCCACTTGCATAGCAAGATAAGGCAAGAGTTTTTCCTCTCCTTGGGAGGAGGGATAGCTCACGGAAATGAGGTTGAAAACAAGAGTGTTTAGATTCAAAGTATTCAACCCTTTTACAAGTGGAAGAGCTCCCCTTAAATAGATGGTCTTAGGGGTCTTTAAGCAAAAAACAAAAGATGAAAGGGCTAACTAGAAAAGCAATGAAAACCCTAATTCTAGAAGCATCTCCAAGCTAGGCACAAAATGAGATGATGATGTTGCTTCCCATGTTGATTCTCGGCCAAAAGGGGGAGGAAGGCACAAAAGTGGTCTCCAAATCATGCAAAGGAGCATAAAGAGCAAAAGAGACAAAAGGTACAATGTTTACTTTTGCTTTATGCTTTTGCTTTCGCTTTACTCTCTCCTCCACCTCATCCATGTCCTCCAATCACCATGCACCACCTATCAAGCTTGTCTCTACAAAAATTAACCTATAAAACAAACGTAAACAAGGATTAGCATGTTGGTTTAAGGTTTAATTAATTTTGGTCAATGAGTCAACCTTAGTCAAAGGTCAACAAGTCAACCAAAATTAAGTCAACCAAGTCAACTTAGGGAAATCAAGTAACTAAGATGAAAAATAAAGAAAGTGACATAGAAGAAGGATCCTCCCCTTTGGTCATGCTCCTAGTAATTCTCCTTGGGGGAGTCTCCATGGTTCTTTGGGTGGTCAATCCTTCATCATCCTCCCCTTCTTGGAGAGAATTCGACCACGAATTCTTAAACCCTATGTCAAAAGGAGAAAGGTCACAAACATTGAATGAGTTACTTATGTTATAATTAGGAGGTAAGTCTAACTCATAAGCATTGTTGTCGATTCTCCTAATGACTTGAAAGGGACCATCTCCTCTAGGAAGGAGTTTGGACTTCCTTTGATTGGGAAATCTTTCCTTTCTCAAATGAAGCCAAACCCAATCCCCTTCCTTGAAGACTATTTCTTTCCTCCCTTTGTTTCCCACCTCTTGGTGTTTCTTCACCCTTTTTGCAATATTTTCCTTGACTTGCGTATGCAAGTCTTGGATCATTTTGGCTTTGGCTTGGCCATCTTGGCAAGTCCATGCCTCATGGGTGGGGAGGGGAAGAAGGTTAGAGGAGTTAAGGGATTGAACCCATAAACAACTTCAAAAGGAGAGTGAGAGGTAATGGAGTGCACCACTCTATTGTAAGCAAACTCAATATGAGGGAGAAGCTCCTCCCACTCCCTAATGTTATGAACTATCATACATCTTAGCATTTGACCCAAAGTCCTATTAACCACCACGGTTTGGCCATCACTTTGGGGGTGACAAGTTGTAGAAAATAGGAGTTTGGTTCCAAGTTTTCCCCATAGTGTCCTCCAAAAGTGGCTTAAGAACTTTATGTCCCTATCACTAACAATGGTTCTAGGGATGCCATGAAGTCTCACTACTTCCTTGAAGAAGAGATTTGCAATATGGGTTGCATCATCAACCTTGTGGCATGGAATGAAATGGGCCAATTTTTAAAATCTATCCACTACCACAAAGATTGAATCCCTACCCTTCTTTGTACTTAGAAGCCGTAAGACAAAATTCATTGAAATATCAACCCAAGGCATAGAAGGGATGGGTAAGGGAGTGTAAAGTCCATGAGGTTGGACCTTGGATTTGGCTCTCATGTATGCTATGCAACTCTTGCAATGCTTGTCTACATGCTTTCTCATGTGTGGCCAATAGAAATGCTCCTTTAAGACTTCCAAAATCTTGTTAGGCCCAAAGTGCCCCATTAATCCTCCCTCATGTGCCTTCCTAATAAGAGAATTCCTTAGGGAACATTGGGGAATGCAAAGTCTCTTACCTTTGAAAAGATATTGATTGAGGAGGTAAAAGTCCTTGTAAGCTCCAAGGTTGCACTCACTAAGGATGGAAGAGAAATCATTGTCATCTTGATACAATTCCTTAATGTGATCAAAGCTAAGAAATTTTGTTTCAAGCATAGAGAGGAGGGAGTGCCTTCTTGATAACACATCTGCCACAATGTTGGCCTTCCCTTGTTTATGTTTGATCACATAGGGGAATTGTTCAAGGAATTCTACCCACCTTGCATGTCTCTTGTTTAGCTTGCCTTGGCTTTTCAAAAAATTTAAGGATTCATGATCACTATGGATCACAAATTCCTTGGAAAGAAGATAGTGTTGCCAAGTTTGCAAAGTCCTTAAAAGAGCATAAAGCTCTTTGTCATAGGTGGAGTAGTTGAGATGACTTCCCTTGAGTTTCTCAATAAAATAGGCTATGGGGTGTCCTTCTTGGAGAAGCACAACCCCAATACCTACATTGGATGCATCACACTCAATTTCAAAAGTTTTGGAAAAGTTTGGAAGGGCTAGGAGGGGGGCTTTGATCAATTTTTCTTTTAAAGTTTCAAAGGCCTTTGTTTGATCAATTCCCCACTTGAAGTCCACTCCTTTCTTAACCAATTCATTTAAAGGGGCGGCTATAGTGCTAAAGTTGGGTACAAATCTCCTATAAAAGCTAGCCAACCTATGAAAAGACCTAACTTCACTCACATTTTTTGGTGTAGGCCACTCCTTTATGGCCGTCACTTTTTCTTGGTCCACATGGACCCCATGTTGATTGATTTTAAACCCTAGGAAGATCACATGATCCATGCCAAAGATGCATTTCTCCATGTTAGCAAACAAGGATTCCTTCCTTAGGATCTCTAGGACACTCCTTAAATGATGCACATGTTCTTCTTTGGACAAGCTATAGATGAGGATGTCATCAAAGTAGACAGCAACAAACTTGCCTAAGAATTCTCTAAGCACATGATGCATGAGCATCATGAAAGTACTAGGTGCATTGGTTAAGCTAAAAGGCATGACTAACCACTCATACAATCCAAACTTAGTCTTGAAAGAGGTTTTCCATTCATCACCTTCTTTGATTCTTATTTGATTGTATCCACTCTTCAAGTTTATTTTGGAGAATATGGTTGCACCATGCAATTCATCTAACAAATCATCCAACCTAGGAATGGGATTCCTATACTTGATGGTTATATTGTTTATGGCTCTACAATCTATGCACATTCTCCATGTTCCATCCTTTTTAGGGACTAAAATCACGGACATTGCACAAGGGCTCATGCTATGTTACACCCACCCTTTTTTTAACAATTCATTGACTTATTTTTGGATTTCCTTAGCCTTCTCGGGATTGGTCCTATAGGCTGGCCTATTAGGCAAAGATGGGCCTTGAATGAAATTAATTTGGTGTTCTATGCCTCTTAGGGGTGGAAGCCCCTTTGGAGGTTCTTGAAAAATATCTTGATACTCATCTAAGACTATAGACAAGTCTTGAGGACATTGGAGTGAGGTTTTTGGAAAGAGGGAGAAGACTCACTAGGCAAAGCAAGAAAAATTTGTTTTTGGGCAAGCATTACCTTTTTTATCCCTTTGTGAGAGATCATACTCTTCTTGGCTTCTTTGCCATGCCCTTGCGCCTTCACTTGCACCTTCTCTTCCTTTCTTTTCTTAATCATTTGCATTTGGTCCTCACTGACTTCCTTTGGTGACAGAGGTAAAAATGTGATATTTTTGCCTTGGAAGTTAAAAGAAAATTTGTTGGTATGGCCATCATGAAAAGCTTTTTTTATCAAATTGCCATGGCCTCCCAAGTAAAATATGAGTTGTTTCCATGGGCACTAAGTCACACAAAACCTCATCTTTATAATTTCAAATGGAGAAGTTGATGAGGACTTGTTTGTCAACTTTTATCTCCCCTTCCTCACTAAGCCAAGATAGCTTATAAGGCTTCGCATGAGGGATGGTTTTCAAGCCAAGTGATGAAGGATTGACCCCAACCAAGGAGAAGGCACATGCTTAAGAAGACTAAGCATGTTTAGAAAGGAAGTTCACTAATCCTTCATCCCTTTCATTTGTGTTTATTATTTTTGATTCCCTAAGTTGACTTAGTTGAATCAACTTTAGTTGACTTGTTGACTTTTGACTAGGTTTGACTTGTTGACTATAGTTGACTTGACTTAAGCCAACATGCTAATCTATGTTTATTTGCTTTGTAGGTTAATTAGGAGTAAGAAAGCAATGCTAGGTGGCGCATGGTGATTGGGGAGCATAAATGATGTGGAGGAGAGAGTAAAGCATAAAGTAAAAGGCATAAAACAAGTGTACCTATGTACCTTTGGTCTCCTTTGTTTTTAGCACACTTTGGCCACTTTTTGGAGACATATGAGATACATTCTTTGTCTCCTTTTGTGCTAGAACGAAATTAGCCTTACACACACCATAGTTGGCTCTTTTGTCTCTCATTTTTGTAACCTTATTTGACCTAGTTTCTAGAAGCTAGGGTTAGGTTTTTGTAGAGACATCCTTAGGTATCTTTTATTTTCTTAGAGGCCCCTAAACTCTTCTATATAAGG
>Ga0214544_1012466_pt1 | contig 11027 bp, 6 predicted proteins | sample CNSS3metaG_FD_160074 | JGI IMG/M metagenome (GOLD analysis project Ga0214544, IMG submission 160074) | Root nodule microbial communities from cowpea collected in UCLA plant growth center, Los Angeles, California, USA - CNSS3 | ecosystem: Host-associated > Plants > Roots > Nodule | place: USA...
TATTTAATTTTTTTTTTTTTTTTTTTTTTAGTTTGTTATAGTTTAAAATTGTTAAATTGAAAATAATGGTGTAACATATAAAAAATCATTAGTTTATCAGCATTATGTTGATCCAAACGAAAATAAACTGAAATACTTTGATATAAAAATTAAGTGTGAATTTTATAAATAAATAAAAAATTAAAATAAATCTCTCTAAATAAAACAAATTAATCATCAACGAATATACTTCAGACTTACAAAAGTATGGAATCCAAAAGCACTTCAAGCAAAACAGAAATATATTATATTATTTTATTATTCTTTTAACTCTTGATTGAAGTGTAATGACAAAATATTACTGCCACTTGGAGAAATAGAATGTAACTAACATAGTAGATAGTTCATATTCTATCTTCAACCCTTTACGAAAGGTTGTGGGCATGCAGAGTGATTGTTCAGATTGTCTATCAACTTATTTTCAGCCCAATAAATCAAATAAAACGATGTCAATCTCTGGATTTTGCCGTGCGTATAATACTACTTACAAGTTTTTTTAATACAAATTAATAGGTGACAATCAAATTATGCTAACGTGAAATTTAATAATATAGCATCTTTAATAAATTTTACTACATAAATAAAGTTAAACATTTCTCAAGATAATAATGCAATAAATAAATATATATATATATATATATATATATATATATCAACTAGAAATAAAATAACTTTATATTATACAATTGTAAAATCTCACTTTACAAAATTATTTGATGATATTAAGTTATGTTTAACATTTATTTATAAAGATAATATTAAAATTATCTAAAATCTATCTTAAAGAGATTTACAAATGTGACATTAAATTATGTTTAAACTTCATTTTTTAAGAAAATGCATTTATAAAATTTACTTATGCCAAAAAATTAGTATAAAAAATATTATTTTATTAATTACACACTTACTATAAAAAATTATAAAGAGATATTAAATTATTCTTTATTTTTATTATTTTGCTCCTTTTAATATAATAGATTAAGAAAGAAGAAAAAAAAATGAAGAATGTAAATTATTCTTTGTATGTATTGAGTATTTTAAGGAAGATTTATAGGAAAGATTTAATTTAATCTATAACTATAGATAAAGATAATTCTCTTTTTTTCTCTATAATTATTATTCTTATTTTATCTTTTACAATAAATTATTTATTCATTTTTTTTATAAATAATAGTTATTTCTACGAATTTTCTATAAAACTATTCTAACAATTCTTTTTCTTCATTCATCAATCATTTTTTTCTCTTATTTTTTTTCATTAATTTAACTTTACTCTTAATAAATATAAATTTATTTTATATATTAATTTAATGACATTACAATATCATACATATTTAAAAAATACTTATACACATATCTTGTCGTGTCTATATTTACCCTGGTTGATAATAAAATTAATCAGTTTATTATTATTTTTTACATTACTTTATTCTTTTATTTTTGTAAGATTTAAATTTATACTTAAATTGATACGTTTATGTATAAACTCGAACAATATAACTAAAATGAAAGAAACACTAAAAGAGCCCTCAAAGTTCAATATATTCTATTTCAATCATTTTATTCAACAAATACTTGAAGAAAAAAATATTTGTTAACATTTAACGGAATCAACATTCATCACAAAGCCTAAAACTTGAAACCTTCTGTCCCTATAAAAAAGGAAGATAGAAGATAGGAGCATTGATGATAATAGAGTTCAGGCTCCACATTCATGTACTATGTTCCTAAACACTTTCAAAACTATAAGTTAAAATTAGTTTATAAATAATATTTATACTGTGCTTATGATGCTTGATTATGTTTATTGACTCGAACTATTGATATTGGCTTACTATTTTGACTATCACGAGTATGTAATTCTAAGGGTCTATCAATCTAGCTCACTACTATTAGGTACGAATAAATTAACAAAATATTTTCTTACAAGAAGTTTAGAAATATTATTATAGTTAAATTTATACATAAACCTATACGACAAAGAAACTATCAATAGTTAATAAATAAAAATTGGTATAATATAGTAAATAAAAAATTAATAAATTTAGGTTTCTGCTATGGTAAATTTGTAAGGGAGGATGAAAGAGCTTTCGTTTGTCTTGACTGAGTCATTTCAGTGTCACTTATGTTGAAAGATGGATTACAGCTCTTAAATAAACCACTCAATGTATAACTCTATTCACTTGGTTGAATCTATATGTGATTTGTATTCGCCGACAAACTCACCTAAATAATGTTCATAGGACATGCACACCAAGTTGCTCATTCATCAACGTCAACCACAGAAGTTTCAGCTTTATAGGCAACGTCATTGTTACTGTAATTTTAAATACGTGTCTTTCAATCTTTCAGTATGTTAAGGATTTGTTGTCTTCATGTCTCTATGTATTTATGTGACCATGTTACAAAATACAAATTTAAGAGAGCTAAATTTATAAATACACATAAATATCATGAACAAAATTAGAAGTAACATTGATCTAACTAATTTTCTAAATTATGGTCCAACTGAACCAAGGAATATAACAGCCACCACCGAGCCTTTTCATTCGAGGTGGGGTTGGCTACATAGATCAAATACTGATGTATTCTTCTATTGGGAATCGTATTTCTGTGTTCAACTTTTTATAACATGTCTAACAGAGTCTTTACGATAGAGTCGTCCACTTCTTCGTTTCAGTGCTATTAAGCACTTCTTCACCCCAAAAAAGGGTACTTAAGTTAAGCAATTTGCTCTAGAATACTCTTTGGAAGAACTTATAGCGTCATGCAATATTAGTATGGAGACTAGAGGGACTGCAAAAAGTTCACTGCTATATCCTCACGGTGGTGTGAAAATTTTGGCATGAGAACAAGCTCTACTGTTGTTTGGCAAGGATTTGAAAGTTCAGGTTCTGATGTGAGTGTTTGCGGTGAAGTTGTTATTACTGAAAGTCTTCTCAAGTTGTTCTCTAAAATTACTTCTTTGGAAGCTAAAAGGGGATACGCTGGTTTTCATGAAGAGATTTTGTAATTGACAGTGCACTCAACCAAGCTGAAGAAGGCTGAGATAATTGAGGCTGCAAGTTGAAAACGCAGTAGGGAGGTCTCTAACAAAGAACATACCAAGGTAATTTGATTTTTTTCATGAGGTTGCTATGGTAAATTGTTCAAGCCTTTTGATGAAAGTTCATAATGTTTCAACCAATTTCACTCTACTTGTTATGGTTGAAAAGTTCGCTTTCCCTGACAATTTTCACATATTCGCAGATTTGTTCTGAAGTATTTACATCAGATTGAGTACATCATGAAAAACTGAGGATGTTTTGAACAGTTTACTGTGTGATAGCAGGGTAAGTTTTGAAAAGGAATTGTAAATGGGTTTCAGGATCTTTTGCTGTCTGGCTCTGATGAACACGTTTGTCCATCCATGATGATTGCTATTTGATTTTACAGATGTTTATTATCATATCAAGAGGCCCCAAGATCAGCTGGGTCCCCAACCATTAGAAAAGGTAAAAGCAAAAGTGGTAACTCGTGATCGTCTACTGTTTGGTTTAACTTTCTGGTTCAATCGGATTCCTGATTTCCTATTGGGATTTCTTGTTTAGTTTCAGCATTGTAAAAGAACTTATGATTGCTACTAGAATGGGACCAAAAAGTGATCTTATCTTTCATCACTATGCCTTTGACGTTTCAGCCTCTTTCAGGACACACCAGCCTCTATCGACTCACTTTACCACTTCATTCTTTTCATTGCCACGGAAACCGCTTCAATTCCATCTCAATTTTTTTTCTACATAACTCTTATAAACATAAGATCTTCAACTACAAAAACAATAACCAAGTTGTGAAGTTGGCTTTAGGGAAAAAAAAAAGATAATTGATATGAAATGAATGAAAAGGTGAAACCAAATGACCCTCATTTGACTCATTGATGACCACTGCAAGTGCAAAGAAAGAGTGTGACTTACTGTTTGTTTGTTTGTTCGTTCGTTTGTTAATGCTCCGTGGACATTACACTTGTAAAAGAATGGTCATTTCTTTGAAAACAAAATGATCCATCAGCTGAAACTGAATTTTCATGTGTCTAATCAAACGTGAAAGTTATTTGCATCCCTTGGTTTCCCTTCCCCTGGCCTAAAAGAAGTGGCAATAGGTGGTAGAAAATGAAGAAAAAAAAAAGCATGCGATTGGTTGAGTTTGGCTTGAGTGTGAAGAATATACTGCTGGTGGTAGAGGTACCAAGAGGAGAAGCATGATTACAAAGGGGGGGCCAGTGTTGAAAGTTGAAACTATGACCACCTATAGTCGCCATCGCATCTCACAAAGGAAAATGATGGAACTCTCCTTTTTCAAATGTTTCATGTCACATATGCGAGCTTCTAAAAAGGCTGGTTACATAATTCACCGTCCAAATTCCCCACTCTTATCCATATCTATCCATGTAGTGGGAAGAGAACTTCTAATGTAATGAAGTGGTCATTGACGTGCGATCATTTTTTTCCCACGCCGCCACCAAAACTAGAACAAACCAAAAATTAAGGATGTTTTATTAATTATTTTTTCACACATACTTTTTATTTCAAGCAAATTTGATGTTTCAAAGAATATTTCAGTTACAACTTGTTGTTAATTAACCTGGTTTTCGCTGATATAATTCTAATGGTGATTTTGTACGATGATCTGTGTTTTGGATTCTGCTTGGAATTTGGAATTTTTGGCTGTTCACAGCGCGTCACTTTTTTTGTTGCGAATCAATGAACTTCTGCTGTCCTAAATTTTGATTCTTTTCTTCGGCAGAAAGAAAGATTATGGACACCAATTGTACACAGTATACTATTAAGTCATATCAACATGTTCGATGGTGTTTATTTTGGAGTTTGAAATTTCTGGATTTCGGTTGAAGTTATAGATTAAAATCTGGTGTAAAATGAAATAATAGGGTTTGGTTAACACTTAAATACTATAATTGTCCGAATACTTTGTATCCCATAAATAACAACTTGTTGGTGTAGTCAGATAAATTTAATTAAGTTGTAGTTTATATAGTGAGAGATTTCTGCGTATTTAATGGTGACAAGGAAAAGCTTCTAATTGTCCATGGCGTGCTGCCTGAAAGAAGAAGCATTAGAATTAATGGCATGTGAGAGTTAATGAGCAACTTAAACTTCTCCAAATAGACAAAGGAAAACACAAGAAGTTAGAAATAAAAAATGAGAAGAAAGTATTATTCGTTGTGCTAAAAATAGTTAGATGCCAGAATTGGAACCCAGCACATAGGGTAAAAGGACTTTATTGGCATGATTTGATTTGGATATTTATTTTCTCTGTGAACGTATCGGATCGGATTAAATGTGCAATTGAATGTGCATATAGCTATGAATGAATGAAATGTTGAGTGCTGACTCAAAAGACAGTGATTGGTCCCCTCTTTGCTGTGGAGAGAGAAAGTTGAAAACCCTAAAAACAAATGAAGAAGGGTCCCATATTTATGCCAAAAATAATGCATTGTTTGAATTGGAAAAGAAAATGCTATCCAAGTCAATGTTAACCATGATGGACACAGTGCAGGCAGAGAAAACAAAAATTAAATAAATTCAAAAACTAAACACAACAACACGTGCCGGCCTTTTCCTTCTATTCCAATATTTCAACTCTAATCTTGCTTAGTTTAAACTCATGAATATTCATTAATATTCCTAATCTTTTGCTTATGTGTTAATCACTGTGCCTAATTTTAGTAATAATTAATTTACTTTAAATTTGAAGCGCGTCACACCGCGCACTTGGACAAGTCCAAATACTTTGCATTTGGTGTTAATGTAAGACTTGAAAAGACCATTAAACCGATTTGAAAGCGGTAGAACCAAACCCCTTTACGTCTAATCCCCAATTAATTAATACTAACAATAATAGTTAATACTATAATAAAATATAACAACTTCAAATATTATAGTGAAAACTATGCTATCACCATCACTCATATTTATTCAAGAACGTTGATTTCTTTGCTAAACAAATCCACCTTAAATTTAAAGTTTGTTGAGTTAATTACAACTGTTTTTTTTTTCATCAATGTTATTATTGTATTTATAGAATTGTGTTAAAAATCAATATAAATTAAATTTATCGATTCAATTGAACCATTAACTAAAGTAACAAGATCAATTTAGTTCAATTAAACCGCAAAATATTCGGAACAAGAATCGGTTTAAAAATTTATCTATACCAAATTGGATGATTAAGGTCGTTTTAAATGTTTTATTATTTTTCTAATAATAAACATTTGTAAAACACTGTTGCACTTGCACTGTAGATGACATCAGACACACTGTTGTACATCTTCTTCATAATAACAATGGTAGATGCAAAACTTCACTTTCACAATTCAACTAACGAAACTTGCAAGCTACATTATTATATTGAAAAATTAAGAAAAAAATATATATCCTTATTACATTAAACATATTTTTATTTTTAAGAAAAAAAATGTATAACTTTGAGACTATAACCAGGATAAAGTTTTGAGACTTGAAATATGAAATTATATTTTGTATATTTGTTTTATTCTTACATCATATATTTGTCTTACAAGTATTGTTTTACTGTAGTGTTGACTATTAAATATTGAACTATTGCTTTAATTGGTCCAGTGAAATAGTTTTAAGAATATTGGTGTGAAGCATCTTATGATTGATAGGTAATGAGTTTGATTTCTCATTTAAAACTGTATCATGCTTGTAAAAGTTATGACAAACTATTTTCTATTACCAATTTATATGAAATTATTAGTAAATATTCTTTTCTTTAATATGTAGTTAAAAGATTTTGGTCCTTTGTAGTGTAAAAAAATATGTTGTGAGAGGTTAACTTGTTAAATCAATTTTGATAAAGTAAAAATTTAATATCAAAATTTATTAATTTCTTCATTACCTTGAAGTATTTTTCAATTAGATCTGTTTATTATTAACATCATATCTGAATACTGTTGAAGTAAGATGAGTTGACCTAAAAGTAAACCTTTTTCGTTTCCGCATACGAGTATGATGGTTTGAAATTTAACATCACATATAAACATAATGAGACATTAAACTTAGACTAACAGCATGCCATGAGTGATCATCATATCGCAGGTTGCAAAAGATGAAATGTTGTACTTTGTATTCACATGCAAATCACATTGACCAAAGTCTGACACTACGGTTACGTCAAAACCTGAAAATACGCGAAACTGTTGAAAAGAATTATACGACTCTTTTTTATATATTAAAAGATATTACAAGAAAAAAATTGTGAGATATTTCATATAATTTAAATTATATTAAATCAATATAAATAAATATCATATTTTTTGAATTGTTTTTCAAAGTTGTATCAGACTTAAATAAAATATCTTATATGGTATATGAGTCATAATAATCTATTATATCAAAATTTGGATCTCTGTTACCGATTCTTTCGATATTCATGAATAAAAGTGTTGGAGGTTTAGTATTAATTAAACAGTTTTGTAATTACATTTAAATTCATTATTTTAATAAAAATATATATATAAGTATAGCTAATGATGTAAAAAAATCAACAGTAAAATTACATTTTCTTAGTTTTATATAAAACTATCTATTTGATTGAAATAATAATAATAATAATAAACAGTGGTTTGTAGGTCTTGAAGTGAATGTAAATTTATTTTTGCATATTTTGAATATTTGATGAAACAGATTTAGTATAATGGAAGTTGGAATAAAAGGCGAAATGATTGTGACAATAAGTAATAACTGCAAGGGATATGCTTATCTGAAAAGGGAAAAATATGTGTGTGTAAGAGAGTAGACGTAGCATTTAATAATTAGAGGATTAAGATTATGATGTGTCACATTCTAAGGTACTTGTTTGAAGGGACAAGACAAAATCACAAAAGATCAGCCTTAAACTTTGCAGTTAAAGTGGAGATTAATTAGTTTATGCTTTACATCGTCGAAGTTTAAAATACCACCATTATAATAATATACTTTCAACACCACACAACTTACAAAAAACACACCTATCCATACATTAAATTTATCGAGTTTTTCATTTATGGAGTAATCCACGACCAGAAAAATAAGGTAGTGGAAGATGAATTGGTGTATGTAGAGTATTGATTCTTTTTATTGGTTGGAAAGTAGTAAATAATGTTATTATGGCAATGAGGAGGAAATGAATTGGTGTATGTAGAGTGATAAATGAGAGAAAATAATAATAATAATAATAGAAAAAATGTGTGGACAGGTAGTAGCCATTGGTCATAGACAGCTTCTCATACTGCAACAGTGTACACACTGCACAACACGCTCCCTGATCTCAAACGAAGAAGAAAGAGAGAAAAACTGACACAAACTCATGTGTTGTACGTCTTTGACAAAGTCAGGACCACCATTCATACTGCCCAATTTTTCAACATTTTAAGGCCACTGGAAGACAACCACTTATGAAAGGTAGAGTAAACATATTATATCACATTAAATATTTTTATAAAATACATATTCAGTTTAACATAGATATAATTATCGATTTGGTTTTCAATTTTTTATTTATTTAATTTGATTTTTAAATTTTTGAAAGGTTCAATTTAGTATTTTATTTTATAAAGTTGATCAATTTAGTATTTTCAATTAACTTCAGTTCACGTCGTTTATATAGTGATGAATTTTCACTTAGCAACAAATTAAACAACTAATCTTAATATCATATTGAATACACATAATTAAGGAAACATCAAAAGAGAGATTAAAATGATGTTAACTACATTCAACAAATAAATCAACTCAATTAACAACTTCACTCACATTTTTATTGCACAGTGACAACTCACCAATGTACAAACGACGTTAACTGAAATATAACGAGAGGTACTAAATTGAACCACTTTAAAAAATAAGGATATCAAATTGCATCTTTCAAAAACTCAGGGACCAAATTGAACATTCCAAACATTCGAGGACCAAATTGAACTAACTCAAAAAATTGAGGGACCAAATCAATAATTATACATAATAGATAATAATTTTGTAATTTTTTTCTTATTATACTCAAAATTAAATATATTAATACATGTTGTATTTAATTAAAGTTGCATCGGTTTATAAGATGAAGTTTGCATCTCACTTATATACTATAAAATACTATAAATTAATGGAAAAAATCTCATTAGGATAAGTTTTTCTTTAAACAATGGCTCTGATATCATGTTAGAGGTGGAGTTTAAGCCTAATTTAATCTCACAAAATCAACTTGTAAAGTAAGATTTGCACCTCACTTATATATTATGAAACTGTCTCGTCTCTAATGAACGTGGAACTTCTAACAAATTAAAAGAAAAATAAATACATGTTTAATTTGTAATTACATTAACTCAATATAAGTTCCACTTTTTAAACTGTGTATCTAAATTTAAAAGTGAAACTTTGATAACCTGAAGATTGGAAAACCTTAATTTTAAAAGCTGAGTGAGTGATTTGAAGTTATGGTGTGGATCTGAGATACTCTAGCATGAAATGCAACAGTGGCAAATGAAGAATAATGGTGGTGAAAATGTTTGAATGGTCCACAAAACTTAAAGTTTCAGTCTATTATAGATAAGGATATTTGACTTTTCTTCTTCTCCTTTAAATAGGAAGGTAAGTTCTTTTAGCTATGGACCATTCTCATTGAAATAATATTTGTTGGAAACTAGAAGTTACATGAAATATGTATAGAGGTTAAAAAAGGGTCATTTTTAAATGTAACAAGAAACTAAAAGGTATAAAATTTAGTTCGATGAATAAGTAATTTTAGTGAATGACTGATATAAAAGTGATATGATGTAAGTAATGAGAACATGGAATAAGGAGAAGTATCAGTTAAGTCTGTGTAAATATGCCTTAATCTTTTTAGATTGAGTTAAAATGTATACTTGAAAATTAAGGTTTGAATATTTATTTTTTCTTGTGGTTTTATGGATGTGTAATCTTAATCTCTGTAAAATTTTATTATAATTTTTAAGATTAAGAGTTTCTATGAAATTTTAATTTTATAACATTAAACAATTTTGATCTACTATTGATATAATATCCAATTGTTAAAAGAAGATATTGCCATAACCTTTAAAATAACTATATTAAAGTTAATTATCAAATTTATTTGTAATATCTTACGCAGTTAAATAGTCGATGTAGCTATTACTTGCATATAACTTATTTTTAAACCATGATACATATTATAATTATATTAAATCTTTTTAGTTTTAAAACACCGAATAATCAAAGTTATAATTTGGAAAGTGCGTATCTTGACTCAAACTTTTTCTTTTCAAATAAACATTAATAAAATAAAATGTGATTATCATAACTTAACTATTCAATGACGGTGTCTTAAACCATAAATAACATTCTATAGAAAACAAACTGTTTTACATTTTTATAAAATTTAATTATCTAATAATTGATGTAATTGAATTTTTAAAAATATTAAGAGAAATTATACATAATTATATATATTGAATTTTTAAAAATATTAAGAGAAATTATACACAATTATATATATATATATATATATATATATAAACAAATGTCTCCCTAAATAATCTTACGAGCGGATTAGTTCATGTTTAGTAGATATAAATTTTAAATAGATAAAAAATAAAAGTTGTATGAATAGGTATATTTGGTTTTTTTATTAAATTGTAATTTTTTTCTAAAAGTTTAGAAGATAATCAGATTCTCATTTTATGTTGCCAAGATAATAGTGAGGATGAATATGATATTATATTTTTTATTTTGATAAATGGCTTTTTTAGTAAGGATTTTATCTCTCTTTTTTCATAATTTTTAGGTGGTTTGTAGATGAGAGATATTGTTGGTGTTTGGTTTGACGGTTAAAGATCTTTTAGTAATTTATTGAGATATTTGGAAGAGTAAAAAGAAAGGTGTTGTTATACACATCTACAAACTGAGAGAAGTTATTGGTTATATATATATATATATATA
>Ga0214544_1012468_pt1 | contig 11025 bp, 3 predicted proteins | sample CNSS3metaG_FD_160074 | JGI IMG/M metagenome (GOLD analysis project Ga0214544, IMG submission 160074) | Root nodule microbial communities from cowpea collected in UCLA plant growth center, Los Angeles, California, USA - CNSS3 | ecosystem: Host-associated > Plants > Roots > Nodule | place: USA...
TTTCTAATCTTTACAATTTGAATCTTTCTGCTCCTCTTGTGTTGATTTTGGTTCTATTGGCTGTTATTCTCCAATTTCGACTGTCTTTTGCTTTACCACTTTGGCACAATTTTTGAACTTTTCCCCTCTCGTTTTCTCTTTTCAATGTTAGCGATGGAATCCATGTCAATTCTGTCAATTCTCAGAGCCGGGTGTAAATTCAAGTACTGAATCCCTGTTTAAACCATTCATTCATTTTGTATTTTCTACCCTACCCAAGTCTGCTACCGCATTGCTTCAACACTAGGGTTTATCATAAAAATTCATTATTTTCTTTAAAATCTGACCCATTTTTATTACAGATTCATGGATGATAGTAACAGATGATTTATTCTCTTTTTTTACCAATAGTTTGCATCTATATAGGTTTTTCTCTATGTTTGTATAACGTATCCATCCAACATATCTTATATTTAAATTCAAGAAAATTGCTGTATCCCTATATTCGTGTCATGTATTATTCTTTCAGACACTGTGGAAGACTAGTTAACCGGGAATAATGTTTACTTCTTATTTTTTCTATACTACTGATACTATTTGGGAGGAGGCCGGAACAACTGTATTTTGTAATGCATTTTAATCTAATACAAAATCCTGCTATAATGACTCAATCTGCTCATCTTCTTGCTTAGCCCATATACATTTTGTCTTAACATATTCCTAATACCTCTGTCTTAACTTTCTCCTAACACAATTAAAAATCCCAGAATCAGTTGAAAAGATTTCTTCTTATACTTTGATGGCCACAGAGTCCTTCATTGTAGTTGTAATATGTCATTCTAAAAGAGAGAAATATATGGTTATTTCTTTTATTGGTTTTACTTTTGGCTTTTGGTATTCAACAATACTTACAGATTAAATTTCCAATGTTTGATAATGTTAATTTGTAAATGCTCTTCAGCACCGACATCTGACTTTATCTCAGCTTGGAGAACGTTGAGCTTTATTAGTGCTTGGCCTTTTTTATTTGTGAATCAAACAACAAAAGCACGTCAGTTAGGACTTCTGATTCTTCATGGCTGATTTTATGACCTCTACTCACCGAGTGAAGTGGATTTTTACCCCTCAACAGCTGGTAATTTTTTCGCTTCTGCCTTTGCTATTCATTTAGAAACAAGATTCACGGTCACATTTGTTACCTCAACGGAGGCTGATATAATTTTTCAGTGGAAGAGGGGGGTTTTAGTGAAAATAGGAAAATATATTTTCTGTGATACTATTATTTGTACAGTTTACTGTTTTCATTTTTCTTAAATCTATTTTGGTTTTAGGTTGAGAAATATAAAGCAGCTAATCAGAGAGCCAAACACATTCTAGAGAAGGTATACAGACTTTTCCCATAAACTAATGCAAGTTTTTAACCAGCAAGATTTAGGACCGTACAACCTTATTGTTGCATATTTTTGTGAACAATGTGGCCTTTTGGGCGCTGCTTTCCCCTTATACCTTGTAGACAGAGGTTGGGCTGGTGGGTTTGGATACACCACCTGACGTTTATTCAAGAAACTCTTGTCACATGGGAGCACATGCCATAAATTTGATGATATAACTTGCTGGAATAAGTTAGTTGAAGAGTTTATTTGTATATGGTACCCCAAGAAATTTATTGAATTAACCTTAAAAGAGCCTATGGGTACCATATTTAAATAAGCTCCAAAAAAATGATTGCTTGACATTTCATGGTATCTTTTGAAAGTTCGTTATTTGGCTGCTGATGACTATTAATTTTTAAACAAGTATGGTGCAACTCTAATGGAAGTAGACGTTGATGGATCATTGTCATATCCTGAACCCCAGATGACTGCAAAAGACAGTGGTAATGTTTTTTCCACAAATTTGGTTCATTTTTCTTTCAATATGTAGACAGTAATTTGTCTTTTAATTTTCTAATTGTTTTCAAAGTATTTCATTACGTTTTGGTTCCCCCTGATTGTTGTGAGAATTTCTATTTTCTACTTTTCACAAGGGTTGTATTTTATGTTAGGTGAGAAGCATTCTCGGACAAAACCTCTTAGTATTGAAGAAGAACAGTGCATACGGGTATTTTATGAAAACAAGCTACAAGAAGTATGTAAGAACTTCCGCTTCCCTCATAAGATCCAGGTATGCAAGCCTGTGCTAACGAATTGATTAGGGAAACACTGTTTTCTATTATAATTTTTTTGATTAGTTTGTAATATACAGGCAACAGCCCTTATCTATTTTAAAAGATTCTATCTACAATGGTCGGTGATGGAACATCAACCAAAACATATTATGTAAGATTTGCTTTCAGTCTTATGAGGACCTCTAATCTAAGGATGAAGGATGCATTGCACTTGTATTTTTGACAATATTAAATCGGAATTTAAATTAATAATTATAGGGAATTTGTTACTTTATTTATTTGTTGATATTGGTAGGATGATTGCACCAGGTGCGCTGCTTTCAGTCTTTTGATTAATATTATTATCCTTTTGATCTAATTCCTTATTTTTTGTGGTTTGGTTTGAGTGATTACCTATTTAGTTGTCATATATTTTTCAAAATCTTTCTTTTTTACTCGTTATCTTCTCATTATATCAGATTGAATTTTTCTCAGGTTGACCTGCATATATGCTGCTTGTAAGATAGAAGAAAATCATGTGTCGGCTGAGGAGCTTGGTAAGGGGATCTCACAGGATCATCAAATGATTCTCAATAATGAGATGATAGTTTATCAGGCATGGATGGCCCCCAAATAATAAAATGTTCTCTTTTTTATTTTTTGTTTTTGTTCATCTATGACATGAAACCCTTGTTTTGCAGAGTTTGGAATTTGATCTAATTGTATATGCACCATATCGGTCGGTTGAAGGTTTTATACTTGATATGGAGGTTAGTCTGGTTGGCATGAGTGGAATTTTTTTAAATGTTAATTTTATCAAATTACTTGTGCATCTCACAGTCAATAAATATGACACTTTCTCTCTTTTTCTGGCTTAGTAATTTCACGACTTGGCTGATATAAACTGTGTTCTTTTTAGTGATATTATTTATGCTAAAAGTTTTATCTATTGGCATAGACAGGAATTTTGCAATGCTGGTGATGATCAGCTTCAAATGCTTAAGGTACTTATATTCATATTGCCCAACGAAATTGGTTGATATCTTCCCGAGCCCATTGTTGTTGTGACTGAGCAAATGGAACTCTTTTTTCTTTTTATTTGTAGGCTGTCTTAACATTTCCTCCCTCCCACCCCAAATTTATGTGACAATTGATGGTTATTGGGGCTGTATGTTACTACCCTTTTCATAAAAATAACTTTTTTTAATTTATCACTACTAAAAGTTTTGCATGCATTTGTTTAAACTTTTCAATATAATTAGAAGCTGAAAAAAAATCTATAATTTGATTGAAATTAGTAGGTATTTTGAATAGCTTCTTAGTAGTAACAGTTTATTTTTAGAAGTGTCTTTTATGATTGTAAACAAACATAATTTTGCTTTTCTAAAAATTCTCTAAAATTTGATCACTATATTTATTATTTTGTACCAGAATCATTTTTTCTGTAACTAAAGCTTATTCTAAAACATAATAAATTTAAATAATTTATGTTGGGAACTGTACAGCTTGCAGTTGAAAATGGTCTCCAACCATTTATTCGGCACTTGAAATATAAATATATTGCTCTATTTTTTAATTGGCATTTTGCAAAATATTGAGGCAATTTCTTTCTGAAAGTTGTGAAGAGGTCCCCATGAGCCATTCTCACATCTGATTCTTTCGTGATGAACTTCCAATATATGTGTAGTGATGGGTTCCTTTATTCCCTTCTCTTATGGAGCAATGTTTTGTAAGCGATGTTTTGTAGATGTTTAACCATTGTTCTTCCCTAGGTATAAAATGTTTTGTACATGTTCACTGGCATTTAATAATTTTTTGTTGATGTTATACAGACTTTGCGAGAGACAGCATGGTTGGAAGTTGATAAAATGATGCTTACAGACGCACCACTTTTATTTCCTCCCGGGCAGGTATTCTAAAAAAAATCTAGCTATTTATCTATCAATAGATGGATAGATAAATAGAGAGTTCCTTCACATATTTTCCTTGCTCTGTCTTGCCTTTATCAGGGATTTAAAATTAAGAATTACATGTTTTATAATTAAAGTCAGTTTATGAGCCAAAATCAAGTAATCATGTCATAAATCACAACCCAGTCCAGTGAATATTAATGAACTAAATTTAAGTAAAGAGCAGTCAACCAGTAATAACTTCAAATGTAAATTGATTAACCATTGTCATTTACTTTAATTTCAGTTGATTGTTTCAAAATTTGAAATATGCTTGCCAGGTTTTCCATATCATAAAAAAAACAGTAACCTAAGCTACACCTCTCAATTACTGATTTGAAGCTAAACATTTTTTGGTCAATCTAGACTCAATGTTCTTCAGCTCTGTTTTAAACCATTTTACATCAAAATCTAAGCTTCCTGTTTGTCTTCTTATGAAGTTGGCCTTGGCTGCTCTGGGCAACTCAAATGCACTGCACAATGTCATTGACTTTGATAGGTACTTATATTTGCTTCACATGCTTATTTCCGATAATCAATTCTGAACCTTCCCCCTGTTCTTTTCCCTTTTTGTTATCTTATCTGTTACAAAATCATGTAACAAAATGGTCTGCCTGAGATGTGTTATTGTAGTATATATATTCATATATTCACTCTATCCCGTACTTAATTGCAGTTATCTTGGGAGCATTTTTTACGGTCAGAATTCCATGCATACAATGGCCGAGCTTGCTGAATCGCTGCATGCAATTGATTCCTGTGTAATTGTTTCTCATTCTGATATTTGTCATTAAACTCAACAACTGATGTCAAATTCCGAATCAATATTCTGTATTGGGCAGGAATTGGGCTTTCCTTTTGTTTTACATGTGGACCATTGTGGTATGCAGGTAAAAAACTACAAAATTCCTTCTGACAAGGAATTGAAGCATATCAACCGAAAACTGAAGTCTTGTTGGGGTCATAGCTCTCATGACGAGTACTTCCTTCAACCTTATATTGAATTACATACCAGTCCTTAAAATCTACTGAAAAGAAGAAACCTGTTGTACTGTATAATTAATAACTTCGTTTTTTTTTACAGGGGCAAGAAGCGGGAGAAGAAATCAAAGCACAAGTCCAAAAGGAGCTCAAATGAGGCACAAAATATGCCATCTCTTGGCTAGCATTATAATAATTTAAAATGGGTTGAAATTTTTAAGTTTCTTTTAAAACTCCTGCTTGCTTATTGGTGAGTCTATTTTTATTGCTTCACTTTATGCCCCTCAATTGACATTTATATTATGTCGTTGACATTTTACTCGGAAATGATCAACAAATATTTCTGTCGAAGTACACATATTTTATTTATGCTAAAAGCTATTAATTATGGTGGCCTATGTCTTGTATCTTTCTTCCATGATTGAAGTACAGTATAGTCTTTATTGTTTACATGTCCCCTCCCCCCAACTCCTCTATTTCTTAACGATGGATGTCGTAGTGTTTGTGAATCAATAATTTGTAACAGTTGTTTTTATTTCATCACAAGTTAAAATTCGTGATTGATTAACCCCGGTTTACATTACACGTTTAGTCCCTCATTCCTACAATTTTGAAAACCCTTGTATCTATTCTCTTGTCTTTAATTTGTTTTAGTTATATAAACTGTCCATTAAATCTGACAATTATATGAATGTTTCTTATTTTCAAATTAAATATGCTTAGTTTTATAGTGAGTTTTGTCTAGTACCTATACAACAGTTTGAGTTACTCTGTCTCTGTGCCTTCAAATTGAAGATAATTTTCCAATTTACACATGACTCCGATTCCGAATTTTTTAGTTTCAAAATTAGTTTCTGGAGTTATTCCATACATTTCAATATCTGTCACATTTATTTATTTTCAAAATAATGTTTTGAAATTAATTTTCCAAAAGGAATATTTTTGAAAACAAAAGAAAAAACAAGGAAAAGGGGTATAGAGAAAAAAAGGAGATTGAAAATAAAATAGCCTACTCCAATTATAGTCTTTTATACACCAGCTTAATTTATTTCATCACCCCCTACTTTCTTCATGTGCATTAATTATTTTGAATTGTGTGCTTTGAAAATATATTTTTAACTGCATAGTTTAAAATTTAAAAATGTATTTTAAATTTTATAATTGAGAAATGAAAAATGCATTTCAAATTTATATAATTCAAAATTCAAAAATACATCTTAAAGTACAATTTAAAAATGTATTTTAAATTATACAATTTAAAATATAAAAATACATTTTTGATTTGGAATACATTTTCAGAATATACAGTTTGCAATCTAGAAATGTAATCTGAATTTTAAAATAAAAAAATTAGAATATATTTTTAAATTCAAAAATACATTTTGAATTATGCAATTTGAAAATCTGTTATACTCTTTCAGATTTAGATATTTAAGATTATATAATCTAAAATAAATTTTCGGAATTATAAATATATTTTAGATTATACAATAAAAAATATATTTTCAAAAACTTTTAACGCCTATGAAGAAAACCCACATGATAGGAGCGGTATCTAGGAAGCGAAGCCCACATGTCCATTGGCCCAATCTAACATAATCAGAATGGATGCTTCTCTCTTGAAGGCTCCGAAGGGGAAGCCTTCAAAATCATAATGGCGTGCTTAGCCTCCTCCACCTTCACCCTTCCTTCCTGCGCTTCACCACTCAACAAGGCAATTCTTCACCTTTTTCTCTTTCCCCATAACATAAAATAACCAAGTTTTCTCAAATTTCGTTAAAGTATCTTTTGCTAAAACCCATTTTCATTCCACAATGTACCCAAGCATACACTGTCGTTCGTATCTTCTAATTTAACTTTTCGTGATTCTTTTCCTTTTCATTTCGGTGTACTGATGCTAATTAAATCTCAAAATTCATCAACAGTTCAGTTTCTAATTCTTATGATATTGTGTAAAATTCATAACTCTATGCTTCTCAACTCGCTTTGTTTCTGTGATCCTGTTTTTTCTAATTTTATACTGCAACGAAGTTTATCTTCTCTCTTTGTATATTGACGTTGAATGAAATGTGGTTACTTCTGATGATTTACTATCAGGGTGTGCACCAACATCAACTAAATTTTGCTCTGGATAGACTTCTAAGCAAAGCAACAATTCGTACAGGTATTTTTTTTCAGCCTCTCACTTAATAACCGTGTGCTTCTCCGTTAATAGCTTCATCGATAGAACTGTTCACTATGTTTTATTTCATAATGTTTGATAACTTTGGTAGTTTGATTTTAATTCTTTACACACTAGAGTTTGGGGATGGGGTCTTCCTTCTAAGCTGTGTAACTCCAGTATTCTCACGGTCGCTTAGTAGTTATTTATTACCTTTAACTCACTGCCAGGATCTTTCAGTATTGTCAGGATGTGAAACTGTAATGTTTCATTGTTAATTATTTAATATGTCTGCTTGCTTTAAACTTGTAAAGTATGTAATCTTTTTGTTGAGTCATGCTGGCTTATTGGAAATGAATATTCGGTTTTGGGGTGGAATTGCTACAGCCATTTTATGGTTAGGTAGGATTAGAGTTTTGAATCTACATCTTAGTCGCTACTTTTAGTTGTGAACCGTGTCTGAAGGTATTATAAATTTCCAGTTTGTGGAGGTAGATCATCAGTGAGGAAGAAGATTTATAAAATAAGAGGGTAAAAAGAAAAGCCAAATTTTGTGAATTAAAAGGGGACCTTTCTCATTCTGCCATTCTTCCTCACTCTTAAAAGACGAAGTAAAGGACAAGCAGACATCTTGGTTTTTGAAACCGGCGTATTATATATACATGGTTTAGCTTTACTTAGATCCTGCAAAATTTAGATATACTTATATTCTGTGAAACATACAATATTGAAGTTTTCTAAGCATCATTCCGGTACATAATTTTGTCTTTTTTTTTTTAATTGTATAGTAAAAGTGCTCATGTCTTTGCTTCCTTGGACAGGAATTTATTTCAGATTTCATAGTTATCATGGGTCCATTCTTGGAGGGGTTAGTTTGCTCTTCTAGGTCTATTTTATCCTCTGCCACCGCCATCAAGTAGGATTTTATTGCTTATCAGAAACGTCATGCTGTGATGAATATGAGAAATTACAAAGCAAAATTGGAATCTGAATAGTTTTATGATGTTGGGCAAATGTTAACCACACTACATACACCCACATAACCACGGGTGTTTATCACACATACCTGTGATAGCTTCAACTTCAACTTAGAATACAAACATAGCCAACTTTTGGAAGTTATAAGATAATTGTTTTGGGAGTGTTTTTCATAATTTTATCATGTTTGTGTTCTCAAATATTCATTTTAATCTGACAGTATATACTATATTTGCAGATCAGAAAACTGTTGGATCTAGCAGTTTGAATAAACTTACACTATCCTTGAAAGGACGCTGTCTTCGCTGTTTGAGGTCATGCACGAGATTTCTACATGAAACTAATTCATATAATTTGGATGTAGGTTATTGTACTGAAATAGTTATATCTGGATATTGGGTGGGACCTGATGCTGATGATGGGTGGGGACTTGTGGAAGCTGTAATTAATCAAATGAATTGATCCATTTTTTTTACTTCTTTTAGATAAGGGTTGATTTTTCTTCATTTTTATCAAATATGTTAGTGGCTGTTCGGCTCTTGGTAAGCTGAGTACAGGCTCCGTAAACTAACCAATGATTTGGGAAATTCAGAGTATCATGTATAAAAGAATACTGAAGGGATAATATCTAATTATTGATGCAGTCAATGAAAGCTTGATAGATAGGTTTCAGTGTGCATGTTTTGTTAATTACTTCACGTTTCTTTTTCGAAGCTGTAGTTGACTGAGATTGAACTTGAAAGGCTGCTGAAGTTGTCTGAAGTTAAATCTGGTATCATTATTTACTCTCAGTGAATTTGAATTGGTCTGAATTATCGTAATAGTCTCAAACCTAACTGTGTGAATTTGAATTGGTCTGAATTTTAACGAAGCAATTATTTTTTTTAAGAATTTAGTTTCTTTATAATAAAATGCTTTATTTTGATAAACATTTTTTTTAGTGTGTTTAGATGACGCAAATAAAGAGAATAATTCATTTATTTAAATAATTTAAAATTCTTTCAAAAAAAATACATATTTGGATTAGGAAATTAAAAATGACATGTTTAGATTAGAAAATTAAAAGAGAATTAAAATTGAGGAATTTTAAAAAAGTATTTCAAATAACTAAAATAATATAATTTGAAATTCACTCAAAAAAAAGAAAGAAATTGAAATTATCCAAGTTGTGAAATTGCTTATTGGTTAGGACATAAAAGGTTCACAGGTCCAAAAAGTCGAGTTGCATATCAAAATGGGAGCCGGGTCAAGATAGACCGAAGGTCAATTTAGGTTGACATCATGTTTTCTTCTATCTAAATTGTCTACTCATCAAATATAATTTTCCATCAACCTAAATAATGGTTCTTATACATCATGCATAGTCGTTTCCTAATTTTTCATCAACATTGTAAGGCCCATCAATTTTCTTTATTATTATTCTGTCCTAAATCTAAGGGCTTGCCCCAAATCTTTTGGACCTAAAGGTTGGTCCATGAGGTGCCAAGACCCCTAAAGCAGTCAAGAGTCTCATTCTGCACTCACTTTGTCAAAAACAATGTTTGACTCCTTTTCCTTTTCCAAAACAGAAGCTCTACTAGGGTTTAGAGTTTCGTCATCTTCAAGCTAGCTCAAACCAGTTTTCTACTCCATGTAAGTCAGTTTTCAGTTATGCTAAGGGAAGCTAGAGTCCTTTCTGTTTTTAAGTTTTAATGTCTATTATTGGTTTTTCCACTCTATTTCGTGTTTGTGGTGATTAAATGATGTTTGGAATAAGATGAATGTGTGATGTGTGTTTGTTCTGGATGAATCTGTATGTTGACCTGCGTGAACAGTTGAGGGTGCTGGTTTTCTCGCCCAAGTGAGTGTGTGCCGCCTAGGCGTGATTAGCAGCAACTCGCCCAGGTTGGTTGCGCGAGCTGTCGCTCAAGCGACGAGCTCCTGTTTTGAGCGAGAGTCTATCTCGTTCAGGCGATGAGGCCTCGCCTAAGCGAGAGAACGCTGTTTCCCACTTTTCGAGCTTTTGCCTAGGTGAAAGGAGCTCGCCTGAGCGAGAAACCCTCTCGCCTGAGCGAGACCTTTCTGCCTGAGCGAGGGGCTGGGCGAGAATGCATTCTGGTTTTGTTTTTACTCTATTCTTGAATGTTTGGCACATGTTTGAATGATTCACTGTGTTAAAGCATGAGATGGGTGAATATGTATGAGTAAAAATGGATTATGGATTGTGAGTGATGAATTTGGCATGATCTTGGTATGTGAAGAGTATGGAATGGTTGATTTTCAAAGTGACATGGAATTGGCATGAGTATGAAAGTTATATTGATAAATGGAACATGTTGGTATGGTTAGGACGTAATTCCACGATAATTTTGTGGTGGTGCCTCATTGGGTTAGGACGTAATTCCATAAATCTCTAGGTGAGATCTTATGGTGGTGCCTCAGTTGGTCGGGACGTAATTCTATGACCCCTGTTAGTGAGAGTTCATGGTGGTACCCCATTTATATAATTTAGTAAGGATTCAAGGTAAGGTTGCATCCTGACACTTTAAAGAGTTAGTTAGTCTCACATAGAGCGTACTGACTCTAGTGGTGAGAGTAGCAGGAGCCCTGGAACCCATTAAGGACTAACCTTGTGTGTTGGGATGAGACATTTTAACAATTTAGCTCGATAGAGCAGGGATTCCACCACAAGTGCAAGCATCCGCTTAATCCGACTAATTATATATATCCGGATGAGTCGTGTCTCGAGTCTTAGTGTATTGTGTGCAAGTCATAACATGATTGGGTGATATTTGCATTTTGGTTTATGGATATCTATATATATATATATATATATATATATATATATATAT
>Ga0214544_1012469_pt1 | contig 11024 bp, 5 predicted proteins | sample CNSS3metaG_FD_160074 | JGI IMG/M metagenome (GOLD analysis project Ga0214544, IMG submission 160074) | Root nodule microbial communities from cowpea collected in UCLA plant growth center, Los Angeles, California, USA - CNSS3 | ecosystem: Host-associated > Plants > Roots > Nodule | place: USA...
CACAAGTGTTAGTGCTGAAGATAACAGAGTAGTCGGAGTGTGAAACAAGTTTGGAGATAGATATCAAGTTATATGAAAAAGCAGGGACGAAAAGAACATCTCTTATGTATAATCTTTCAGAAATCTTGGCAACACCTAAATGTGTAGCTTGAACTTTTGTTCCATCAGGTAGACTAACTTTTATAGGTGATATCTGTTTTGAAGAAATCAAATTCGAAAGGGAACAACTTATATGGTCTGTGGCACCAGAATCTATAATCCAATTATTATGATTGTTCAAACCAGTCAAAGAAAAACAATTATTTTTACCTTGGTTCATGCTGCAGGAAACAATAGGACCAACCTGATTAACAGATACGTTATCAGTGTTATTACCACTGTTTTGCTTCAGTAGACTCATGAGTGCGTGATATTGCTGCTGTGACAATTTAAAATCTTGGTCTTCTGTACCAGATTCATTCTTAGTTTCCTGAATGGTGTCCACACTATTCACAGCATTGTTCTTGTTGTTTGCTTTATATCCAGGTGGAAAGTCATGCTTCTTGTAACAATTTTCTATTGTATGCCCATTGCGACCACAAAAAGAGCAAACCTTTTTAGCATACCTTGTGTTTTTGTTTTCAGTATTGTTGTTGCCAGGGAACCCATGCTTCCTATAGCAGACAGACTCGGTGTGACCAGCTTTCTTGCAATAGCTACAAGTAGCAGTGGTGCTATTAATCTTGGCTTCGACCCCATTAAAGAAGTTGTGTCCTCCGATCTGCCTTTCTTGCTGAACAACATAGGAGAAGATCTTTGAAATAGATGGGATTGGGTCCATCATTAAAACATGAGACGTGACGTTGTTGTACTGTTCGTTCAAGCCTCTCAAAAATTGCATAGCGTGGTCCTCCGTCTTCCTTTGATGAGAAATTCCAGCAAGATCACAAGAACATTTAGTTGAACAACTGCAAATCAGATCTGGGCGAAAGCTATCTAGTTCATCCCAAAGAACGCGCATCTTGGTAAAATATTCAGTCACGGAGGCATTTCCTTGTTTAAGGGAAGAATCTTCCGATTGCAATTCAGATATACGAAGGAGGTTTCCTTGAAAGAACTTGGATTTAAGATCTCTCCATATATCCTCAGATTTATCCATCCACAGTATGCTCTGTCTGATAGAGGGTGAAACGGAATGGGTTAACCAAGACACAACCATATTGTTGCATCTCTTCCAGGCTTGGTGTGAAGGATCAGTTTTGGCAGGTTCAGGAGTGGTGCCGTCAATGAATTCGACCTTGTTTTTCGCACTGAGGGCAGTGGCAAACGACTTGCTCCACGAATGATAGTTGTGAGATTCCAGAACAGGTGAAACCAAAGAAATTGCTGGGTTCTCGCTGGGATGAAGGTAGAGAAAACTGTGCGGAGCATTGAAATCACTAGTTCCAGCAACAATCTTGGAATCATCTTGCGACGCCATGGTGAAGAAAGGAAGAAACAGACAACGAAAAAAAAAATACAGAGTAAACCAGAAACAGGAAAGAGAGGGTAAAGGATCAGAGTGATGCGCAGCAGAGCTCTTCAAGGGAAGAGCTCTGATACCATCTTATTTAACCTGATTCTTGTGGATAGAGGTGTTGGCTGATATTGCATAAGGGTTGAAAGGTTACGAGAGTCATGAACAAGAGGGAGAAGAAAACGAAACTGAATTTTGTATTATTAGTGGGTAAACGTTTTGTCGTTACAGCAAAAAAAGTAAGTAAGAAAGGGAAAAGTACAAAATATATATATATATATATATATATATACTGGTACAGGAGAGCAGAAAAGAAATTATTCTGCAGTAACCGCTTTGACTTGGTCTTGACCGTTAAGCATCGCAATTTGATTGACTTTGACATCACCGAACATAGATTATATATACATATCATCGAAAATGCAACTATTTTTCCTTATATCCTTCGTATTATGATCTTGTTATATGAGTATGCGACCATATATTTTCATGAGAAAGGCGCTTATATATGTTGTACTCCAATACTACTCAATTAAGAACCCATTAAGTTGTTTTTGTGTGTTTTAATCCAGTATAAATAAATAAGAAGTTGCATGGGTGATAACACATAAGTATATAAATTTAAATTTGATACCGATAAATTTTTCTTATTTATTAACAACTTTTAATTCTAAATTAAAAGAATTTCGAAGAGATAAGGAGAGTGATAATATTTAGACAGAAAGGAAATATAATAAAGAGCGAAAGAAAACATAGAAAAAATGTATTTGCTTTTTTATTAATCGAAAAGAAAGTAAGAAGAGAGGGAGAGACAGACAGAAAATTAATAATTAATAATTAACAAAATTAAAAAGCATTCTTTTATTTTATTTCTTTCTATTTAAAATTCCAAAATTTATTCCACTTTTATGTTTCTTTTATCAAACACATCATATATTGTATTTCTATATTAGTTTACATATCAAGAGATACATATTTTTCGTGAACATGGTAAAAGTTTGAACATTCTCACTACATTAATTATTATTTTTATTTTGATAATTATTACACATGTAAGTTTGAGTTTTCATTTGCAATTAATAATTATGAAAGAAAATTTCACTTAATTGAGAAAAAAAATAAAATATAAACAATGAACTTGATTAAACATTAACTTTTTCACCATATTTGCTACCACGCTGAACCCTCAACGCTCTTCCATGAAAGAACTAACCGTTGTTTCCCGCTACAAAACTTTCCTCTTCAAACACCCTCTCACACCCTTTCATTCTTCTCTTGCACCCTTTCATTCACTATTTATATTCTCTTTCTCACATCATTTTCATGTTCCAACTTTGTTTTGAAATGTTGTTCAGAAAGCAGCCATGACTATGACAAAGTTATGCACAACCACATCCTCTCCGAGGAGAAGTCCTAGGTTGTTCCACAAGTATCTCAAACCAGGAGCATTGGCCAAAATCAGGGATTCAAAGATCAAAGCAAGAAACAGTCACAGAGCAGAGAAAATTTCTCTCTATGAAGCGTTGTTGTTAACACCAACATCTTCATCTTCACCAACCCAAGATGATGATCATTCCCCAAACCAGGAAAATGGGATTCCATGCTTCACTTCCCCAGTCAATCTCACCAGCCCCAGTTGTCTTCGCCGCAAGAAGCTCTTCGCGGTTACTCCAACTTTCGCTCTCCCTGATGAATCTCAGTTATAGTTCTTGCAGGGTTTTATGAAATCCTAGTTTTTCATTTGTTATGTGTTTTTGTTTTATTTTGAACTAGTTGTGGTTATCTAGGTTTAGATATCTGATATACACACATGATTCGTCTGTAATATTGTTGGTTTCTGTTAAATCTTTTTTCATGAACAGTATAATTTCTTGTTCTTGATTGTGAATGTATTCTTGTTGAAGATAGATGAACTATATGATGCATGCGTGGCTGGATTCATTTAAAATGAATAAATGTACTACTGCACTCACGGACACGAATACTTCTTAATTGTCGTAAGGGCAAATTCATTAAGAAAAAATCGACTTGAGTTATTTTTTTGGATTTTTTATTGTATTTTTGAGTTCTTCAATTGAGAATTTGATTTCTTTTTATATAATAGAGAATTTCGAATAAGAGATTAAAATTTGAATGACCCTTATTTTATTTACAGAAGGAAAAACGAACATCAGGGAAATGTCTTTGTTTTTATTTGTATGAGAGGGAAGATTTGAGAAGGGTCATGCAAACTATTAGTTTTGAAATTAAGAAAAGAAATTGTATTAATTTTATTTATATGAAAGGAAAGATTTGAAAAGGGTCGCATGAAAAGGATATTTTTTTATTTTTTAAATTATAAGATTTTTTTTTAATATTTTAAAAACTATCACTCTAACGTTAAATCTTATTAGCTGCAACCTACTGTCTAAGATATGAGTTATTTCTATGAATTACCTTTTTTTTTTAAATAAAAGTTTTATTGGAAACATGAACTTTGATTTAAATTCAGGAGGCACATGATTTATGATACGAAGTGGCTATTTCATAAATTCTTAGGATTCAAATGAAATCAATAAAAATACTCTAAATCCTATTATTAAAAATATTGTAATGATGAGAATAAGAGTAGGGTGACTTTTTGATGGATTATTTATTTTCTTTATAGTATTAAATATTATATTATGCTTGCATAAATTTGTACAAAACTGTTTCTATGTGGGTCGGAGCACTCTAATATTTTTTTGTATATATAATTTTTATTTTATTGCCGGAAAAAGAATAAACACAATCTATGAGCCCTATGTATTAATAGATTAATAAAGACTAAAATTGCTCTCCTTAAGAAAATAAAAAAGTGTCTAGGTAAGAATAAAGCTAAGAATCTCTCCAAAAACACCAGACTGACAGTAATAAAGAAGATAGAATTTAAAAGAAGAAAAAAAAAACAGAAAAAAAAAAAGTAAATCTAAAATGTGATGCAATTCTTTTTCAAAATACATTCCTTTCATCAAAGCAATTTAACGCAGTACACATACCAATTCTTTTTCGCAACTTACACTCTTGGAATTCGGCTTCTATAAATGTTAAATTATTGCTTTCCCAATATGAAACTGCTGTTTCTACTAGTAACAATGCTTTATTATTATTATTATTATTATTATTATGTCCATAACATTTTGACAAACCACGAACTTCTCAATTCTTTGATCTGACTCCTACAATATTATTTCAAATAAGTGTTAAATTAAATACACTCCGAATATTATTAAATTCTGGGACTTATTAAAGAATTTCAGCATATGCTTTCCTGATAACTGTTCCATAAAAAGTAGAATATATATGACAGCCATAACATTTCACAAACTATAGGAATTACTCAATGTTTTGAATCCTAGTACAAGAAGATCTCATCGACCAATACGGATCATGATTTTACAAGGACTCGACTCGACCCCTAGTATCAAATTCTTTTGCACATTTGAGTGTTATTTTTCATTCACTCCAGTTTCTTCCTTTGAGATTCAATATAAATATAATGATTTAACTAATTCCTTCAATTTGAAATGTTTATAATAATTAATGTTATTTTGATATGTCACCAATTTTCACCTAAGAAATCTGTAATTTTATACTAATTAAAAAATCATTATTCAACGACCATTAAAATAATTGAAACCCATATGTTTGTTCCGCGACATTCACTACATGCAGTCACGCGGAACAAACATAACAACAGCCCTTTCAAAACAACGTTGTTCTAACGTTCTTCTAAATTATTCACCAACCAGCCATGACATTCTTAGTATTACACTTTCATTTAGTCTCACATTACTTGGTACAATAAAATGTGAGATGAGATTTTTTATTTTGCTATATAAGAAACTTATGTAAATTTTGAGAAACATATAAAAATAAATTATTTCTTAGTCTACTCATAAACGTAGATATACACATTTAGGGAAATATTATTGCAAGTGACATCAATGTGAGGTCAAGTGGACCAAGTCACAATTGAATTATGATACATAGACTCTTATACTGATAAGTAAAAAAAGTTACACCCTGACTAAAAGTTATAATTTTTGGCTTAGTGATAAGTGCTTGATTGTAACTAGGCTGGACAAAGTTAATTGCATTATACTAAACTATGGATTACTGTACCAAATTAAACTAAAATAATTGAACCAACTATAAAAAAATTTGAACTGAACTATTATGCAGTTCAGCTTAAAAAAATTGAACCTCTAGAGATTAAGTTCTGTTAACTGTGGGATAACTTAAATTGATCTTCTATTAAAATAGAAATTGTCCAACTTATGCTATTGTCACAAAACACATTTTACTTATATCGATGTGAATGATAACTAAACAAATGACATTTGACAAGTTATTAGTGTGTGGTTCTGTAATCTGTATACTAGAGTAGTTCATGATACCTGCACATTAAGACCCAAGAAAATTAAATAGTTAATTAAATAATTATTTAATTAATGTGGGTAATGAAAGCCTTTAAGACATTTAATGTGGAGTGCTATGACATGGAAAAGTATTAGCTCAAGTGGTTAAGAGTACTTAATTATGTGAGAGGACTTGTGTTTGAGTCCTATGTATGCCAATTGTGTGTCATTTTAATCTGTGCATTATTTTGTTGATATATTTTAATGTGAGTAGTGATAATGTAATCCTAAAATTATAGGAATTATTATGAAACATGATTGGTTGAATTGGTTGAGTGCTTGCTTGGTAATTGAGGGGTTATGGGTTCAAATTTTGCTAAGAACAAAGCTACACTTTCTTTTTTTGCCAAACTTCCTTTTAGGCATGGATTATGAAAGGGTTTAGGAACCCTAGTAGCAAATTCATTTTTTTTATTTAAAAATTCGTTTTAGTAAATTAAATGGGTAATTAAGAGAGCATTAAGATTGAGAGAGGGAGAAATTACAGAGAGTGAGGTCTGGACATGCGTGTGAACCATTGGGCAGAAGAATTCTCGTGAATTAGTACTGGTTGTAAAGAGAGAGAGTTGGAAGTGAAGCCATTGTTGGAATGGAAGCAAAGGCTAAGAGAGCTTTTGGGTTAGGCACACACACCAAATTAAAAATTGAGCGAGGATTCAAGGTAAGGGGAGTTGTTTTTAGATGTTTTAATCATGCTCAATATACCGTGACTTGTATGAATTAAATTGGATGAATTTTTGTGCCTAATTACGCTGTTTTCGCAAAATTCTGGGTTTTCGCCTAAAAACCGCCTGGCAGGCATGAAGGTGTCGCAAGGCGGCACATCATTTCTTACCCAATTTCTGGGTTCTGCCATGAGTTGCCTAGCGGTAGGTTGAAATCTGCCAGGTGAAGCATGAGGTCTGACGTTGTTTTGTTGTTTTGGTGAATTGTTGTGATATGTTGATATTCTAGTTCGTCTTTGTTTCAGTTGTTTGATTGATTTATGCTATGATATTGTTCGTATGGTGTGACTGTGATTAACAATGGAGAAGGGAACATGAGGGGTTCATGTTGAGAAATTGTAATCCCTTTAACGAGTAGAATTAACGATCCTTCGAGTTGTGGTTGGAAGAGCTTGATTGTAGAAATACTGCATTGATCAATTTGGGTTGTAGTGTTCGAGACAACAGAACCATGAAAACGGGAAGGGGTTTACGCGAATGTAGAAAATTTGGGTCTTTATCCATATTCTGGTATGCCGCCTGGCGGCATCTCATTGGCCGCTAGGCGATAGCGACATCATAGGGTCGTTTTGGGAAAACTGATTAATCAGCCTTGGTTGAGAAACTATCTAGGATTGAGTTGCAAATGAATTTAGGCCTGGAGAGATGTTAATATTAGAAAAGCTGGGGGTGTAATGCAATGTAGACATGTAGTGGTAGTAAGGGTGGACTCAGTATGAATTGAGTGGAATAAGTAGTAACCTCTAGGGAGAATTAATAATCTGATGTGAGGTATATTCAATCGGTGAGTTATATGATCTTGGGTTTTGATGAGATGATTGATGATGGTTGAAGGATAAAGGAGGTATTAAATTGGTTTAAGAATTCATAAGAATTATGCGGATTCATAAGAAACACAACTAATGGGAAAGTGTTAGTATCATTGTGGAGCAGGGATAATAAACTTTTAAGTGTAAGGTAAGAGGGTGAAGGTTTATCCCATAGGCTTGATTGCGAGTATCTTGAAATGTTGAAGTAATTGGTAAAACATAGGCATTGGGTAAGGGATTTGATAATTGTGAATAATAGACACTTGAACCATATGAGGGTTGTAGATTGCCAAGATAGTGTGCATGCATTGAGGAGGGTAGTTATGGATGCTGGGATGGCTTTAGTAAGTAAACCAAGTTGTGTGGGGTGCCAAAAACAAGCAGGATTCGCTACTGATATAGCGCCTGGCGGCATGGGTAGGTGCGTCAGGCGATAGGACCTCCAGGGACATTCCTGCATCGCGTGGCGCCTGGCTGCAAGGTGTGTTTTGCCAGGCGACAGACCCTGAAACAGTGGGTCTGTCTGGAGCGTGGCACCTGGCAACGAGGCATGTACCGCCAGGCGGTCTGCGCTAGGCGATAATGTTGCTGCCAATGGCCTGTGTGTGATGTTTGAAAGCAATGATGCTCTACTTAGATCGGGAGATGTTGTGCCATGAGTCGGTAGGTTCATGGATGGGGTGAACATATGATGATATGAGTGGGGAGGTTCATATCCAGTTACTCTCGTGTGGGGAGACGAGCGAGGTAGGTTCGTATGTTCTGTGCTCACACTAGAGAGATGTCACGTGCGAGGAGGTACATGGTTGGTGGATCACATGTGTTGGACTACGAGTGGGCAGGTTCGTAGACCAGGACTACGAGCGGGGAGGTTCGTAGAGTAGGACTACAAGCGGGGAGATTCGTAGAAGCAGGACCACGAGTGGGCAGGTTCGTGTGAGCATCATATTCCTGAGTCCGAGGCTAACTAATTGTGTGGTTGAAGGTTTAAGAGCCTTGGGGTATAAGGTCTTGGCCAAGAACTAATTAGAATGAATAAGATGGGTGTATTACTTATCTTGTGTTATTGCATATGTTATTTCTAATTTTATCAGCTCACCCTTTCTGTTTGTGTTTGGCGATGATCGTGTGATTCGTTACATGGGAGCAGATGATGATACAAGTGATGTTGAGGATGCTTAGACGACAGAGTGAGGGCTAGCTGAGATTAGAGCTAAGGACTTTTAATTACGTTTTCATTTATGATTATGGATTTTGGAAGTTGTAATGTTTTAATACTACTATGTGAGTTGTTAAATTTTTTAAATTGCCCGCGTTTGAGAATAATAATATTACTTGGACTTCATTCTTTTTCTATTTATTTATTTAATTAAGTAATAATCTTTAGGGATGTTACACATTTCACTATAATTTATCCTTTTTATGCCTTAAGATGAATATTTATTCACCAAATTTTATTCACTAAATTGAATGTTGAAAATTACTTATTTAATTATATTTGTTTTAGGAGACTTAACTTGTATTTTATATTTGACATAAAAAATATTTGTTTAAATTAATTTGTTAAAGTAATATTTGTAAGGATTAAAATGAATATTTTTTTAGCTAAATAAATCACAAGATAAAATTTGTTTAATTATGCAAAATAAAAAAAATACTATTTCAAAAATTTAACAAAAATAGTGAAAAACAAATTGAAATGAATGTCCTAAAATAATCCATAAAAGTACGGACCTCTTAAATCTAGCAATTATTTTATTTGAATGACTCTTAAATCAAGGTATCTTATTTCTCAAATGACTTCTTTTTCAAAAACATTTTTATTTACGAAAAAAGAAGATAATAAATAAGAATATTTTTTTTGGTAAATAAATTTTTACTACTAAACTATGAATTAAAATTATGTTTCGTTCTTATTTAAAAATATATATCAATTTCATTTTTATAATTGAATGTAAAATGAATAATAGAATTTATAAAATTAGTTTATAACAATTCAGTTCAGTTCATATTATAGAGTAGTGCAGTTCATATTATAGTGTAGTGCAGTTCAGTGCAATTCAGTTTGTTAGAAAAAAAAACAATTCAATAAACTGTTTTTCAATTCAGTACAATTTTAGTTCAGAATAGATTTTAATGGTTCAATGCAGTTTAATACAATATGGTCAGCTCTAATCGTAACATACATGCACTATCACATCCTCTCGGATAAGAAGCATGAGATTGTTCCACAAGTATCTCAAACCAGCAGCACTTGCCAAGCTCAAAGACTCCTAGATTAAAACTAGACACAATAAAAAAAACAAAATTTTATTTTTCTGAAATGTTATTCTCACCAGCATCTTCATCTTCATCTTCTCCGACCCAAGATGATCGTCCAAGGAACCAGCACAATGGGGTTTCGTGCATAACTTCCCCCACAAACCAACATCACCCAAGTTGCCTCTGTCGCAAGAAAATTTTCGTGATTTCTCCAATTTTAGTCACTCATAGAAACAGGTTTTACTGGATTGGAGGCTTTTCCTTCTTTTTCACTTAGGAACTTTTTAAATTATGTGTTCATATACCATGCTTCTCTGGCCTAAGACCCTTCCTCACCCAGAACAATATATTAAATTTAACAATTGATTATTTATATGTGTTATTTAATTTACTATTTAAAGATTGTAAATGAAATGATACGTATATATAAGAGATTTCAGTTCTCATTATTTATACACTTTTTTTTTCTGCATGATTGTCCTTTAGTAAGTGGTCCTAATTAAGAAATCAATCAAATGCATGCATGTTGAAGATCTACCAACATAAACATAGATATTGTTTTATGAACAATATATATATATATATAATTTCTATACAAGGATACAATAAAATTGGTTTACGCTTCATTACTAGAGACAAATAGTTATTTAACATACCTCTTAGATTTCTCCTCCAATTTCTCACACTTAAATTTAAATTGTAACCACTTAAAAAGTTTAACCTAAATTTTTCAACCATATATGATTACACTAGCACTACAAAAAAAATTGAAATTACTGACGGATATATTTTTGTCGATAAATTTGAATTATCGACGGATTCTCAAATTTTAATTACCGGTGAAAAAATTTGTCGATAACGCATATTTTATTTATCGACAAAAAATTCGTCGGTAATTCAAATTTTTTTACCGACAAATTTATTGATGGATTTTTCCGTCGGTAAAAGAAGCGAGAAATTTTTCGCCCAAATTTGAATTACCGACGGAAAAATGCATCGGTAAAATCCGTCGATAGTTTAATTTTTTTTATCGATGAATTTACAGACAAATTTTTCCGTCGGTAAAAGAAGCGGAAAATTTCCTGTCCAAATTGGAATTAAGAAGAAGAAGGAGGAGGAGGAGAGAAGGAGATGACAATGGCGACAACTAGAGATGGCAAACAAACTCGTCCCCGTTTTGACGGGGAATCCCCGCATTGACTGGGTATGGGTATGGGTATGGGGAATCCCCGATTTTTTCAATTGGGTATGGGGATGGGGATGGGGATGAATATATCCCCGCCATAATACCCGT
>Ga0214544_1012470_pt1 | contig 11022 bp, 7 predicted proteins | sample CNSS3metaG_FD_160074 | JGI IMG/M metagenome (GOLD analysis project Ga0214544, IMG submission 160074) | Root nodule microbial communities from cowpea collected in UCLA plant growth center, Los Angeles, California, USA - CNSS3 | ecosystem: Host-associated > Plants > Roots > Nodule | place: USA...
AAGAAAAAAAAAAAAAAAAAAAAAAAAAAGATGAAGAGATAAGGATTATCTCTTCATTAATGTGGGTAATGATGGTTTTGAAAGAAAAATCTAAATAAGCACATGGCTTGCTTATATATATAGAGATGAAGGAAGAAGTTATGGTGAGAAGGTAAGAAAGTGAGAAAGAGAAAAAAAAAGAAAGAAAGAAAGAAAGAAGAGAGAGAAAGAGAGAAGAAAGAAAAGAGAAAGAAAGGAGAGAGAGATAAAGAAAGGAGAGAGAGAAAGAGAAAGAAGAGAGAGAGAAAGTTTAGAACAAAAATTTAAAGTGATTCTAGTCCTCTACAAATATATAAATATTATTAGTGTGTTCTTCAATCAATAAGGTAAGGGGGAGTGAAATTAAGCTCTTTTTATATTAATTTTGATAAACTCATGGGTTTTATATTAATCTTTTATTTATTTTGACTCATGTATTATTCTATTTACTTTCATTTAACTTATTTTCATTTATTATCCTCTTATATTTATTTTATTTAATCTCTAATTATACACTGATCCTGTTTATTTATCTATTTATCTCCAGTTACGCACTAGTCTTATTTATTTATTTTATTTTATTTATTTCTAGTTACGCACTAGTCCTATTTATTTATTTATTTTATTTTATTTTATTTATCTCCAGTTACGCACTAGTCCTATTTATTTTATTTTATTTATCTTCAGTTATGCACTGGTCCTATTTATTTATTTTATTTTATTTATCTCCAGTTACGCACTGGTCTTATTTATTTATTTTATTTTATTTATCTCCAGTTACACACTGGTCCTATTTATTTATTTTTATTTTATTTACCTCTAGTTACGCACTGGTCCTATTTATTTATTTTATTTTATTTTATTTACCTCCAGTTATGCATTGGTCCTGTTTATTTATTTCAATTAATATATCTCTAGTTATGCATGAGTCTTGTTTATTTATTTCAATTAATATATCTCCAGTTACGCACTGGTCCCGTTTAATTTATATTTTTGTTATTATATTTATTTATAATGTTATAATCCTTATCTAATTATTTATTTAAAGTTCTTGCTTTCATTCTTATTTTATCATTATTTTATAATTTTATAAAACAAAAATAAATGTGAAGTGAAAGTAAATATTATTTTATTCAGTGAGCTTGGATAGAAGAAAATTGCATGTACATTTTATCATTGTTTTATATTCTTGGTGTCTAGTTTATACAATGACATAATTTGATAGTCATCACATTTTATGACCTTTGAAAATATCCAAGAGTATGTCAGTTAAGTAAGAGTTAAGTTTGATTTCAATAAGTTGAGATTAAACCAGTGTTAGAGTGTTTGTATTTGGGAAGTTACAGTTTGGTACACTACGGGATGAAAGGCAGGGACCATGGTGGGGTCTAAGGAAGTTTTACCAAGTAGGTGAATATCTGGATAGTTCAAAATAGCGCACTGGACTAGGATATTCATAGGCCAAACTTGGGACTATCCGATACCTGCTCGGCATCGCCAAGGTTAGGTAATGAGTATATATCTCTTTTATGAGTCGATGAATGGCTAATATTCTCGAGAAAGAAATAATTATGATTGTACCAATATTTTATGAGAAATACTCAACTACCTAATCACTTCCCAAAGTAACTTTTGATGTTCATAATGGATCATCAGAAGTGGAATATGGATCCATATGTATGGTAAAACAAGATCAAGTTTTATGGTTGTAGGTCCAAATCTAGGCCCCCGGTGTCTGTATTGTTTGTTGAGTTTATTAAGATTGATATTTAAGGCTTATAAAGACCTCACTCCTTTCATATTTTTCTTTCATATGTACCTGTTGCATGAGCAGAAGAGGAACCTGCTCAGTGAGAGTTATTCGAGATATTATTGGTGAATCTTCTGAAGATTGACTCATGGATAATTTCTATTAATATCTTTAGGAGATATTAAAAATATAGATAAATCTTCTATTCTGATGTAGGACTCTTAATATTTTACAAATATATATTTTGGTAATATTTCATGAACAATTACACATATGTAAACTATATATATGAATATGAAGTTATGTTATTATTAATGTTCTCTCAAGGATAATCTTATGGTAAAAAAAATTAATTCCATCTTTTTATCAAATAATAATTATTTAGTATAGTAGTCGGGGTGTCACACGTGGCATTGACAATGCCACGTGTCACACACAGGAACTTGACACGTGGCATTTATTATTTTTTTCAAAAAATTTAAAAAAAATTAAAATTTAAAAAAAAATAGACTGACACGTGGCACGTTGACTAACGGTGTTAGTCAACTCCATTTGAAAGAGACCTAATTGAAGCATTTTTTTCAAAAGTTAGGATGCAATTAACCCCTTTTTTAAACCAGGTACCTATTTGATGCACTAGCCCCAAACTGGGTACTATACGAGTAATTATACCAAAATTTTATTTAAATTTCTTTTATAAAAAATGGGTTCTGGATTTAGGGCAAATTTTGAATTAAATACCCAAAGTTAAACATTATATGAGGGCAAAAATATGCACTCATCACCAACTCGACCGAATATGGCCAAATTTGGACCAAAGACTCAGCCAAATTTCGGTTGAGACTAAGTCGATTGATTTTGACCGAATTTCAGTTAGGGTCGACGCGGCTAAATACGACGAATTTTTGGTCTTGGCCGAATATGACCAACTTTTTGGATCTAGGGCCGACTCGGCCAAATTTTGACCGAGGCCAACTCGACTGAATTCAACCAAAATACGGCAAAATTTTGTACACGGCCAACTTTGTCGAATACGTCCAAATTTGTGGTGCATCGACTTGGCTGAATATGGACAAATTTGGACTAGTCCATCTTGACCTCCTACTTAACTCAACTAAAAATTTAGATTGAAAGTTCGGATTGGATGTTTCGAATTATCCATATTTGAAAATATGGATTAGACAATGGATATCAAATCCATAGAATATATAAAATGTAGATCAAATTGAAATTGAAATTCAATAAAATGGATTTTAAATAGATTGGATTTTTAATAAAATGGATATTAAATGAATTAGCAAAGAGGATCGGATCTTGAATTGGATTTTTGCCCACCCTTAAGATAAAAGAAGAAAATAAAATCAAAACTAAAGTCACTTAGAGATAAAAAGATGAAAATGAAATCAAAATTGAAATCTCATGGAGGGATTAAGGATGTAAATAGAATCAAAATTAATTATAAGATAGTAAAGATAACTAATCATTCTCTTTTTTCCAAACAAAATTATAATTTGTTAAAAAAACATTTAACTCATTAAATATTCTTTTTATTATGAATAAAAATTAGAAAACATTAATTGTAATTTAGTTAAATGTTATTTTCAAACATAAACTTATAATTAATTAAACAAAGATATATGAGTACCAATTTTTTTAGAGGCCTTTTCTTTTTTTCTTGCGCATAATTTTATAATTAATTTAATAGAAATATATTAGTATTAAAAAAATATTTGAGATTTTTTTTAAAACATACTTTTATAATTAACTTAATAGACTAATATTAATACTAAAAATTTACTAAAAATTTTCTTTTTTTTTAACCTAAAACAAATACTTTATTGATTTTATCCTTGAGTCAACCTGCTCTCATAAGGAGAGAGGGCCAGATTTACCACTGTTATACCATACCTTTGTTCTTTACAACTGGTTGAAAGGAACACTTGGCATTAGAGGTGTCAACTTGGCCTAGCCCACAAGGCTTGGTCCTAGCCCATGTGGATTTGGCCCTAGCCCAAATGGACTTGGCCCCAGCCCAAGTGGACTTGGCCCCAGCCCAAGTGGACTTGGCCAAAAAAGCCCACATTGAAAAAAAGCCCCTATCAAAGAAGCTCACAGGGCCAAATATCCTACAAAAGCCCTGTGGGTCAGGGCCAACCCATGGACTTTCATCTTCAACAAGAAAAATATATTATTTTTTAAAATATATTATTATTTGTGGGACAGGACCAACGACCCGAACAAGCTCGACGACCTGAATAAGCCCAACGACCTGGACTTACCTGACAACCTCGATAAGCACGACAACCGAGACGGGCTTGACAACCCGTTTGGGTCGTCGTCGGGCCCATCCGGGTCACCAGGACCGTTTGGATCGTCGGGTCCATCCGGGTTGTCGGGCATGTCCGTGTCGTCAGGACAGTCTAGGTCATCAAGCTTGTCCTGGTCGTCGGGCCCGTCTTGGCCGTCGAGCCCATCCGAGTCGTCGGGCATGTCTAGATTGTCCAGCCCGTCTGGATCGTTGGGTTCGTCCAGGCCGTCGGGTCCGTTCGGGTCGTTATGGCCGTTTGGATCCTCGGGTCAATTTGGGTCGTCACACCTGTCTGGAATGTCAGTCCCGTCTGGATCATTGGGCCCTTCCAAACCATCGGACCCGTCCGGGTAGTCAATCTCGTCTTGATCGTCGGACCCGTTCGGGCCGTTGGATCCGTCCGGATCCTCGGGTCTGTCTGGGTTATCGAGCCCGTTCGAGTTGTCGTGTCCGTTCGGATTATCGGGATCGTCGACCCCGTTTGGGTTGTCTTACTAGTTTGAATTTTCGGGTTCGTCCTTATCATTGGGCCTGTCCAAACCGTCGGGCCCATCTGGGTTATCAGGATCGTTCGATCCGTCCAAATCGTCGGGGTCGTTCGGTCCGTCCAGATCGTCGTGCTTGTCCGGGTCATCGTGCTCGTTCGGATTGTCATTCTCGTTCAGGTCATCGTGCTTGTCTGGGTCGTCAGGCCTCTCGATGTCATCAAGCACGTCAGGTCTTCAGACTCGTCGGACCTTAGGGCCCGTCTGGGTCGTCGAGCCCGTTTGGGGCTTCGGACATGTCCGGGTGATTGGACATGTTTGGCTCGTCGGGCCTGTTTGGGTCTTCGGACCCGTCCGAATCGCTCGACTTGATCTTTGACTCTGGCTTAATATAGTATTATTTAGGGGGACCTAACCCACCTTAGCCCTAGCCCTAACCCATTAGAGAAGGGGGCTTTGGGGGCTGGGCCTTTTTTTTTTGCCCCCTCATTTGGGCCCCCTAAAAGGGAGCTTTATAAAGAGTGAGACAAGACTAGCCCATGGGCTAGGGGCCAAATTGACACCTCTACTTGGCATTCCTTGATTGGTAAGTTTCATCACTACTATCCTATGATTATGCTACCCTTGTCTTAATAGTCTTGAGTTATAAAGAGCCTTCCATATTGCCAAAACTAGCTAGATATAGATTTTATTTATGATGCACGAGATACACATATCTGACATAGTTATTCATCTAAAAATACTAAAATAAAACACAGTTTAATATGGTTATTAATTTTATATTAAAAAATATGTAATGTTTTTTTAATTTTGTTTTTTATATCATACCACAATCGTAAATTTATTAATAAATATTATCTAAATTAAGTAGGTTAAATATATTAAATTCAATTTTATGTAAGAACTAGAAATGCAAAATTGTAGTTTTAAACATTTTAACAAATAAAAATTGCAAATAACTATTAATTGGCTAGAAATAAGAATAATGTTAAATTCATTCTCTCATTGAGTATCATTTGTAAATAAGACAACTTCCATATGGGGAGATAATGTTGTCACACAAAGTCTTTTACTCTTTTAGGATTCAACTTTTTTTTAACGATTGAATGAATGAATAGGTACTCTAATTTCTTTCACAACAACAAGATAAATTTCAAAACTAGCTTTTGAAAGAAAGGGTCAGAAGAACCATGCATCATCTACCAAGATATAGAATCTAATATCCACAAATCTTCAATTGAGTCAAAAGAAAGAAAATTTATTTTATTTTGATGAAAAATCAACATATTCAAGTGCAACCTTTATTTTATCCTCATTAGTTGTGAACAAATTTTCAGACACTTATTCATTTCCTATTTGAAGTCTCTTAAAACCATTCTTCACTACAATACCTATAAATACAAATTAAGAAGAAAAAAAACTACGTATTAATAACATACATTTACCTAAGATTCAGAAAATGAGCCATGGAGAGTGCAACTTTTGGTCCACCTTATTATTAGTATATTGTAAATAACTTCATAACATGTTGATGTATCATTTTCTTATTTTTCTTCTTGCCAATATATAATTGTCTTCACTTTCTTTATCATAGTTCCACATCTCATAGACCAAACGAAGAGTGGAATTATTTGTATCACAAGCTCTAAGCTTGTTATATAAAAACCCAATCGAAGCCGAATATACATAATTTTGTCCCATCATACATTACTCAAAACAAAATCTTTACTAACTTAGGCTTTTGCCCACATCATCCTCTCTATAGGAACTATTTGCTAATCACTAAAGATGGCAATGAATGATTCAACAATTGAAATATTTTCATAATCATTGTAGTAGATCCAAAGCTTCTACAACAAGTAACTTCAAATGTGAGAAACAATTGAAAATGGTCAATTTCAATATTGTTTATGATAAAATTCCCAAAAAAAGGAACCATCATCAATAATTTTTAATCCAACTACATCCACCATAAACAACATCATTCCCTTTAACATTCTTTGTTGCATATATGTTTTCCAAGGCAAGATTGAATGTGTACATAACACAAGGTGTACAAAAAACTTTAAGAAATAAAACCTTCATATTGTGCTTGGATGAGACAATTTAGAAGGGTAATTCATTTATTTGAAAAATTTGAAATTCTTTACTCTAAAATGACTTGTTTGGATAAAGTAATTCGAAAGAAATTCAAATTTAAAGAATTTTGGAAGGTATTTCAAATGGATTTTATAGAAGATACCTTCAAAACTATAAGAAAATTGAAATTTCACTCATTTTCACTCTACTATCACTCCATTCGTGAAGGTTGAATCAAATGGCCCAAATCGAGGGTCGAGCTGACTTGGCCCAAGATGAAGGTCGAACCGAGTCACCAAAGGACAATGGTCGAGTCAAGTCGGCCCGTGTTGAAGGTCGAGACTAGTTGGCCAAGGTCGAAGGTTGAACCAAGTCTTCTCGAGTCGAAGGTCGAGTCGAGTTGGCTGAGGCCGAAGGTTCAACCCAATTGGCCCGGGCCTAAGGTCGACCGAGTATGAAGGTCGAGTCGAGTTGGCTCGGACCGACGGTTGAGCCGAGTCGACCCGGGCCAAAGTTGGTGCCAAGTTAGCCTAGGCCAAAGTGGTGTCGAGTCGACTCAGACCGAAGTTGAACCGAGTTAGATTTAGCAAAAGGTCTCGGCCTAAGACGAAGCTAAACCCGAGTTGGCTAGGATTGATGGTCGAGTCAAGTCAGTCCACGCAAAAGGTCTATTTGATTGGGTCAAGGTTGGGTCGAGTCAACGTAGGTTAAAGTTTGAGTCGAGTCAGTGTAGGTTAAAGTTTGGGTCAAGTTAGTGTAGGCCAGAGGTCGGGTCAGGTCCCATAGGCCCAGGCCGGAGATTCGACCGATTAAGCTAGGTTCAAAGGTTAGATCGAGTAACTTAGAGTCAAAGGTCGGGTCGAGTGTTCCCATGACGAAGGTCAAGCTGAGTCGGCCAAACAATGGTCGAGTTGAGTTGGCTCTAGCCGAAGGTCGAGACTAGTTAGCCTAAGCCGAAAGTTGATCCAAGTCTACCTGGACCGAAGGGCAAGACTAATCGATCAGGGACAAAAATTGAGTCGAGTCGGTTCAGGCCAAAGGTCGAGTAGAGTCGGCTCGAGCCGAAGGTCTAGTTGGGAAGAAGGTTGAGCTGAGTGGGGTGGAGAAAAGGTCGAGCCAACTTAGTCTGGGCTGAAGCTAGCGCCAAGTCGACCCAGACTAAGTTGATCTAAGTTGACTTGGACCGAAATTGAACCAAGTGAGCTTAGGCCGCAAGTTGAGCTGAGTCGGCCAAAGCTAAAGTTGGAGTTGCGTCAACTCAATTTAAAGGTTAGGTTAAGTTAGCCCAATCTGAAGGTTGGGTTGAGTCGGTCTGCGCCGAAGGTTGGGTGCTCAGCTTGGGTCAGAGGTTTGGTTACTCAGCTCTGGGTGGAGGTCGAGCCGACTAAGCCAAGGTTGAAGGTTGGACCGAGTAAGCCAAGGCCGAAGGTCGGGTCGAGTTGGTTGGGACCGAACGTCGAGCCGAGTCGGCACGTTCGAGATCGAGCCAAGTTGGCCTAGTTTAAGATCGAGCCAATTCGGCCCTGGCCGATTTCAAGCTGAGTTGGCCTAGGTCGAGGTCGAGTCCAGTCGGTTAGGTCGAAGGTCGAGCCTAGTCAAACAAACTATTTAAGAAATGAATGGAATTGAATTGTTAGTAACTCAAATATTATGATTTTCAATTTCTACTAATTGTTGAAATCCCTCATCTAAACACAAGGTAAGTGATCATTCCAACAACTTTGCTCACATGAGAATTATCGATTATAACTTGCACAACATTTTCTTTCCCTACTTCTTTAATAAAATGAGTCATTCTATTAGTTATGTAATGTTTTTTTTTATTTCATTAGAAGCACCAACAACTTTCAAAAAATAGGATTTCCTTATTGGTGGATACAAAATTAATTAAAGGTTTTCTTTGAGAATTGTCCATCCATCATAGACTATGCTAACTCTTTTTTATTCTAAGTTGATTTAATTGGTTTAAGTAACCTTTCAACTTGTGGTTTGTCTTGTTGTAATGGGACTATCTTTAATGTACTGTATCCAAGAGGAATAAAATCATGTTGGGAAGCCAAGAGTGAGTCTAAGTCTCACATTGGGTAGAAATGAGAAATTGGAGCACCATATAAGAACGAAGACCCATAAACCCATTGCCTTAAGGTTTTGGGTTGAGAGTGGTGTCAATGCCTTATGTGGTTGGACTCAAGTCTCATTGGTGTTATATCTCCCTAGCGAAACCCCCTTTGTAGACCCAACAAGTGATATCAGAGCCGATGATTTGTCTTGGGGATCGGCTCAGATGAGTACAATGTCCCTGTATAGAAAATCTTCTTGGCAAAGGTTCCAAGTAAGCATGTCCCGTTAAGAAGAACATGGGTACGAGAAGGGATACTTGAATGCTTCCGCTAGAAGGGGTGTGTACCAATGTGGTGGAAGGGACTCACCCTTGAGGGGCAGATTGTTGGAAATCCAAGACTGAGTCTAAGTCCCACATTGGGTAAAAATGAGAAAGTGGAGCATCATATAAGGACGAAGATCCATAAACCCATTGTTTTAAGGTTTTGGGTTGAAAATGATGTCAATGTCTTGTGTGGTTGGGTTCAAGTTTCATTAATGTTTATATCTCTCTAATGAAATCCCTATGTAAATTCAACAAACCACTCGTATTGTGACTTATAATAAACAAATATAAGTTCACACACATAATAAGATTTTTTACAAGATTAAAAGACAACCTAGAAAAATAGAACATTCTCGTTATGAGAACATTGAGAATGTCTTTGACCAATATATTTGTAAGACAATGCAATCAAATTATTGGAAGAGATTTGATACTTTGCATCTAACATGATCTGATACACATAAAATTTGGTTTTACTATTAATTATTTAAACGTACAATCAAAAACTAAACACAACGTATGTTGAACTTAGATCTAACAAATGTTTACAATTTTTTTTAATGCTTTCAAGCAATCTTAAATATTCTGTGTTGGGAAGAATACTATAGACGATTTACAACATCATATGACATAAAAACTAAAAGAAAAAACCATTAAGGATAATTCACAAATATGATTGTATATCTTTACATTTTTTATTTTATTCTTATTTTGTCTTTTTCTTGTTTGTATTTTGTTATTTGTCGCCAGGATATCTTATGCTGTATTTTGTTTCGTCTTTTTCCGTCTTGTATATATATTGACTCCTTGATCAATAAAAAGGTAGAACAAAATCAATTTTTCTATATCTCTCAGTGTTTGGCCTTTACGTTTCTTGCTCTTTTCCTTTTTAGAAGTTTTTTATTGACCCAATCTTCACCAACTTAATATTTTTTTTTTAAAATTAAACATAAAAAATTAAAATCTTGAAACTAGTGTTTAAAAGAAAAAGACTATAGAAACATTATTAATTGCTAAAGAAAAGCTACAAATAATTGCAAACCATAGCTTTTTAACAGACACTAATAATAAGATAAAATAAAGTTTTCAATCAATAAAAAAATTAAAACTAATTGAAATAACACATCAATCATAAGTTGTAAGCAATGTAGAAAAGATCCTATATGTATAAAAAGAGAACGACATGAGTTATTGTTTCTCCTCTTTATATCAGGATCTTCATTTGTGGGTTACCAAATTTTGTGCCGATCCAAACGAGTGCTACTTTTATAATTTGCCTTCGTGTTCGATACTTTTGAGTTGAATAGTGATAGCGATACAAGATTTGCGGAAATGCGCGTGCTGATGTGAGATTTTCAAAAGGAGAAAATAACGGCTTGTATGATCAATGTATTTTCTGTAAAAATAATAATAATAATTTTTATATGTATTTTGTTGGGAATTTTAGGTCATGGCTATTTAGATATTGTTCATGTGCGTGATAGCCCTTGCATGGGGTTCAAAGGATACTTTTGCTTGGATATACTTTATTGATTTTTCCGTTGAGGGCATTTGCTTTTAACATTTTTATATTTAAAAATAGAACATAAACATTTTATTATTTTTTGATGAAATATTGTGATAAAGTAATTTATATATGGTTTTTATGCATATTATGTTTTGAATTATATACATTACATAAAGTTATAAATACACTATTGTTTTAGGTTTTTAATGTAACAAAAAATAGTTTACTCTAATATATATAGTTTAATTTTCTTTTTGATAAAATTTATTCAAAATATAGGAAGAATTGTATAAATATTAATATACACATTATATCCTTAGTAATGAATTTATAATGTTTATTTAAACCATACTTTTCCATTAAAGTTTGCACCATCTTTTTAGTAATATTGGATTTTTAGAGTATTTTTATATATTAAAAAGTCATTATATATATATATATATATATATATATATATATATATATATATATATATATATATACAAATAT
>Ga0214544_1012472_pt1 | contig 11019 bp, 9 predicted proteins | sample CNSS3metaG_FD_160074 | JGI IMG/M metagenome (GOLD analysis project Ga0214544, IMG submission 160074) | Root nodule microbial communities from cowpea collected in UCLA plant growth center, Los Angeles, California, USA - CNSS3 | ecosystem: Host-associated > Plants > Roots > Nodule | place: USA...
CCATAAGAGTTGGGTAATCCCTCAATGAAGTCCATTATGATATGCTGCCAAACATGATCCGGGATGGGAAGAGGTTGCAACAGTCCAAGGTAGGCAGAATTGTTTGGCTTACAAGTTTGACATACTTTGCATCCTTAGACGAAAGTTTTAACATCCTTAGTGAGGCCTCTCCAATACACAACAACCTTCAATCTTTTGAGGGTAACATCTCTTCTAAAATGCCCACCAACAACTGATTCATGCAACCATTGTAGTAAAATCTTTCTTAACTCTTCATCTTTTCCTACCACCAATATACCCTTTCTTCTTAACTCATCCCACTTCTATTCAAAGTGCGTATAAGAGGCTGGATTATCCTTGATTTCTGTAATTATTTTCTGTATAGAAAGATCATTTTGCGACGATAATTTTATATTTTGCAGTAGGTAAAAATCGAGTTGATGAACCTGTATAGGTTGACATACAATTGAATCCTCATAATCCATTCTAGAAAGGATGTTTGCCACAACATTATCTCATTCTGGCTTATATTCAATGTCAAAGTCAAATTCCAAGAGTTTGATAAGCCACTTTTGTTGGAAGGTAGTAGTTAACCACAAATCCAAAATGTACTTAAGGCTCCTACGGTCAGTTCTAATAATGAACTTCTTATGCAACAAATAAAGTCTCCATTTCTGAACTACAAATACCACTGCCAACAACTCCTTTTCATAAGTAGAGAGTGATTGTTGTTGAAGATTCAAATTGCGAATAATGAATGCCAGGGGATGGTGATCTTGCATCAACACAGCTCCCAACCCATACCTACAAGCATCCACTTCAACAACAAAAGTTTTTGTGAAGTCAGACAATGCTAAGACAAGGACTGCCACCAGTTTGTCTTTTAAGGACTGAAAAGCTAATTTTGCCTCAATTGTCCAAGTAAAATTATCCTTCTTGAGCATATTATTTAATGGTTTGGCAATAATGTCATATCCCTTGACAAATCTCTTGTAATAACCCGCGAGTCCTAAAAAACCCTTAATTGTTTCAATTTTTGCAATAGTGGCCACTTGGTAACCGCTAAAACCTTAGCAGAATCAGTTAACACGCCCTGGTCAGAGATGAAATGGCCCAAATATTCCACTCGTGGGACACCAAATAACATTTGGATTTCTTGGCATATAAGGAGTGGTCTCGCATAGTCGAGAGTACCATCTTTAAGTGCAACAAATGATCTTGTAAGCTAACATTGTAGAGTAATATATCATCAAAGAAGACAAGGAGGAACTTTCACAAAAACTCCTTAAAGATATCATTGATCAATCCCTAAAATGTTACATGAGCATTGGTGAGCCCAAAAGGCATAACCAAATACTCAAAATGGCCGCCATGCGTCTTGAAAGTAGTCTTATGCACATCAGTGGGATACATTCTAACTTGGTTATATCGCGTTCGTAGGTCTATCTTGGAGAATATCACAGATCCATGCAATTCATCTAAAAGGTCACCCACCAAAGGAACGGGAAACTTGTTTAACAGTATTTTTATTAAGATCTCTATAATCCACACATAGCCTCCAAAACCCATCCTTTTTACCCACCAAAACTGCATGGCTGGCATACGAACTGTTACTGTGTTGTATAATACCATTGTTCAGTGATTCTTTCACCAATCTATCAATTTCATCTTTTTTATGTTTCCTATATTGGTAAGGTTGCTTACTAATTAGATTGGCGCCTTGCACAAGGGGAATTCAATGATCATGTCTTCCTCTTAAAGGAGGCAGTGTCATTGGTTCATTGAAAATATCTTCAAATTCCAACAACAATTGCTCCAAATCAACAGATATATCCTTTTCAAGAGTGTGTGTTGTCAAGGAATGTAATAAACCCTTTTCTTGGCTACAAGATTGTATCATGGAGAAGTGTATACTACTTTCCAAAGCCTTGGACAAGTGTTGTTTCCTCACAATTTTAACATTAGTCCTATTCCCTCTTAGTGCATGTTTCTTGCCTTGGAAAAAAACTGCATTGACAACTTATCAAAATTCCATGTAATATCCCCTAGTGTTACCAATCATTCAATCCCCATTACCAAATCACAACACCCAAGGGGAATTAGCATAAAATCAGAAGTGAATCTAGTACTTTCAATTGTCCAAGAGAACCTTGTAACCTTAGAAGAAACTGTAAGTTTAGTGTCATCCACAACTATGACATTCAGAGGTTGCACAAGGGATACTTTACAACCAAGTTTTTTAGTTACTTCAATGTCCAAGAAGTTATGAGTGCTTCCACTATCAATGAGCACATGTAAGGGTTTCTTGGTGACATAACATTCACAGAAATTACCGAGTTAGAAGTGTGGTGTGTAATATTCCGTCAGGATATTATAGATTTAAATAAATAAAACAATTAATATCTTAAAGACTTCGCAATTATGAATAAACTTTATTTCCCAAAAGCGCCGGAAATTTAGACTTTTAAAAATTTCAAGATTTAATTCCAAATCCATGATTACACAAAACTGAATAATTCAAACAGTCTCATAGACTTTTACATTTCATTTCAAAATACAAATAACATAATTCAATAAAAGGTCTCCCATGCTATCCCCCGCTCCGTATCTAAGCGTCACCGACACCACCTGCATCAACATCCTCTACTCACGTGTACCACATACATGATCATCGCCAAACACAAGCAGATAGGGTGAGCTTATACAATCAACATACAACATAACAATAAACATATAATCACTCATATAACTATATTTATGCATAGAACCAATATACGATCTCTTTCTCTATTCTATATCGTCTGGCCACAACTAGACCTTTCGTGTTCTACCTCTTCTGGTGATCGCTCCAAGGTAATTTGCTGCCAAACCTATCGGCCACAACCGATAGAGCACGTGCGGGAACTAATGCCACGGATCATACACCGTAAGGCCAGGTGGAGTTCCCAAATACGAACATAGTCTGTAATGTCCCAAGACTACCGAACTCGTCAGCGTTCTACTGAGGAGGGCAATCTATCTGGACCCATCCATACTGGCCACAACCAGCACACTCACACCGACAACACTTGCCAACCCGAGCTCAACTCAAGGGTTCCTCGTGTTCATCCGCCATCCCGAGCTCAACTCGAAGGATGCCATTCTAAGCTCAACTTGAGGAATGTACATGCTTAACCCCTATCCTGAGCTCAACTCAAGGGATACATTCCGAGATCAACTCAAGGAACCCAGCAATCTTACCTTTGAAGCATCTCCAAAAGCCTTGTAGATCACGCCTAAAAAAAAGTCCAACAATAGGACTTACAACAGCCAAATCGCCTAGCGGGGGACACGTACCGCTAGGCACCAGCAACTTCCCAAACCGCCTGACGGGGGACACGTACCGCCAGGCGCCAAACGCTTGTGAACCACCATCAAGATTTCCTAAACACATTATCGACAACATATCTAGAATCCAACACCACAAATATGATACTGCATTACCAGTTTTATCTAAAGCATAACCCTGCACTTCTCTTTGGTTAGGCTAAAAGCCTTAGTTCAACATCCCAGCCATCTCACTTAAACTATACTCTCTAGCCTAAGAGACTCTTAGTACAACAGTAACAGCAACCACACGAAGTCTTGCCTGAGCGAGCCCTTCTCGCTTGGGCGAAAACACCCTTCGCTCATAGCTGAGACACCTCGACTAGGCGGCGAACCCCCACAACGTACCCCATCAGTCCTCGATCTCTCGCCTAGGTGAGATTCACTTTCTCTCAGAATAGTTAATCCCGTTTGCGCGAGACATACAGCCAAACCACTCATCACACCCACGGGTTCTCGCTTAGGCGAGACCTACTCGCCTAAGCGAGATGGTATGTCGCCTAAAACCAAGTTACCCCGCCTGAGCGAGATGCTCGAGCAGCAACACAATTTGAGTACCTGTTACTCTTGCCTAGGCGAGCTTGGCTCGCCTGAGCGAGAGTTGTAGACCCAAGCTCTATAACGCAACAGACATCAACCAAAAAAACAAGCACCAAATCGCATACCCATTACATCAATCAATTGGAAGCACTGTATCAAATATTAGAGCATGAATTTGACAAAGTATGCATCCCACAACCCAAGTTTGCACAGTAGCAACATAATCAGCATAGAATCCCATTCATATACGTGTAATTAGGTAAGGGTCTCAATTAACAGCACCAAACCATCCAAACCCCCAATTTCATCTCATATTCAACACAAAATTCATCACATAAAAATTAGTACACTCAACCAATATGACCAAAAGCATACAAATTCGGTATAGCTCCCCTAACCTGGAATTGCTTCACTAAAACTGAATTGCTTAAAGGCTCCCAACGATCACCAATGACCTTCCCTTTGGCTTCCACTCAACTAGCCCCGAACCTCACTTCCTAATCCCTATTTTTCTCTAAATTCGTGCAGTCCCCAATTCTCCCAAAAGTTCAGACTTCAAAACCCTCTTCTCTCTCACAATTACCCTTTTATTATTGCCCTTAATGCTTGTTTAATTGCTAAAAACGAAAAATAGGCTGAATGGTAAGGTTTATGGTCTCATTCAATGTTCTTTTATGGTCTATTTTTCAGCCTCTTCCAAACCCCTTAGCTGCCCATTCATCTAGGTTTTTCATTAACCCTTCACATTCATGCCAAACTAAAACTTAGTAAAAATTAAAGTTTAATTTGAGTGCTCCAAGGTTTGAACCCACACCCAAGCAATGCCAACCCAATGTCCAACCATGCAACCAATACATTTTTCATGCTAACCAATACAATTCAAGCATTATATCATAGAAAACATGGTTAAACATATTATCTAAACAATAATAATTAACTAACACACAATTGACATACATAGGACTCGAACCCAAGTCCTCTCACATAATCAAAGTACTCTCAACCACTTGAGCTAGTACTTTTCCACATCATCCCAATCATAATTTAATGTCATATATGATTTTCCCACCCACATTTATTAATTAATTATTTATTTAATTAATTAAATTCCCACGGGTCTTACATCGTGCTCCACTATTTCCTCGGCAAGGGATGTATCATTCAAGGTTTATGTCATTTCTTCAACTTCCATAACATGAATTTGTAACTTTTTTGTTTTTAGACCATGTTCCATGGTGAAGGGTTCATCACAAAAGTAACATAAATCCTTGGCATGTTGTGCACATATATAAGTTGGGGTCATCCTCTTTATAGCTTGTGTTTGAGGTCTGAAAGTGTCGGATGACTTGGGTGGGTTAGGCAGTATAGGAGGCATGTTGGCAAGGACATGTAAATGGTTTAGGAAATGGTTTTGATGATGGGGTGGAATGGGTGTTGGATTCATGTAATTTTTCCAAGGAAAATGCTCTTTGTACAAAAACTAGTTGGAACATGCATACCATCATTTGAACATCTTGTTTTAGCCCTCCAAGGAAATAACTCAGTTTGCATTCCTTTAATAAACTCAACCGAACAACAATAGAATCAAATTCCTCATGATAATCTATAATCGACCCTTGTTGTCTTAGCTTTATTAATTCTTCCATAGGATCATCACAAACCTCTCCAAATCGGTCAACCAAAAGTCTAGTGTATTCTGGCCAAGTGGGTAAATTGGGTAATCTGATGTTTTTAAGTCTGATACCATTTGTTATAGTAGTTCTAGGAATCTAAAGAAACGAAGAAATCAACTACCAAGAATTCCAAGAAAATGAACGAAATTTGAAGCTTTATTCATTTGCGTAGATGATGATAGTGCAAGTGTATTATTCGTAAAAGATCTATTAACCTAGATGTTTTTATGACTAGCTTATATAGTTTATTCACCCCAATTGAAATAACAAAAATGCCCTTACTTATAATTGCCTATAATAGGTTGTTTGGCATAAACTTGAGTGTGATATGTGCTTGGTATCTGTTGAGGTCCTAGGAAAGTTTAGAAATGCTTTAGGTAATTCAAAATTATGCAAAATTTATATTATGTAGAATTATGCAGACCTGTTGGGTGAGTAATTACTCGCTAGCGAGCTTCATGTCAATGGTGCACTTACTTGGAGGTCATTGCGCGAGCATTTACTCCTTGGGCGATTAAATTGGAAACTTTTTCTCTAAAACTCTAGTGAGACACACATTGGGTGAGTAGTCTGTCGCTAGGTGAGAATGTACTTTTTGCCCAATGAGATGATGTGTTCATTGAGCGTGTGTATCAGTACTTCATTTGAATATTGGTTGATTTCAGTTTTGAAAGTTTTGTATTTTTTTATGAATAATTGATATATGATATGAGATTGAAATATGCTGGTACTGATTCAAGGAGAATTAGTAATAAATTGTAGTATTGTATGCATTAAAGTGGGGATTGTCTTGACAGTTATCCTGACACTCTAATAATCATTCAAATTCTCAAGTAGAGAGGAATGTAGCATGTGGTGAGAGGAGCAGAAGGTCCTCGCCTAGGGGTTTTACCTTGACCAAAGGTGTTAATGGATTAACCTTGTATATGGTAGAGTGTAACTCTTTATATGTCGCTCTGCAAAGCATAAGAGACCACTACAAGTGCACAACTGCCTGGATCCAACTTCAATGCATGTATCCAGCTAAATTGAGTCTTAGTTCTAAATATCAACTTGAATTGAATGGATTGTTTGTGTATGTGACTTAAGTAATTGTTTTGGGAATTGATTTGATCTTTAATTACTTTAGCTTACCTTTTTATTTGATGTCTTATTTCTGGTGTTTGTTTCTGATAACGCTGTCGTTGACGCGATCAAATTAATACTACTTATCTATAACAACTTCAATATTGTTAAGAAAGTAGTCAACAAAATAGAAAGGGTAAAGTAACCCAAAGTCGTCTCCCAACGAACACGAAATTGATTTTTAACAAATTAGTTTTTATAAAACTATACAAAAGATTTAGTCAAATAATGTAATAAAAATATGAGGGATAAAGATAAAAAGATAAAATAGAAAAGGTAAAAAGAGATAAAAACAATAGTAAAGAAAATAGATTGATTCCATTGCTTTTTCAAAATAAATTCATCATCGGTTATCTAAAGATTATTGCTCAATTAATTATTGTTGTAGATTTACAAATTAATCAATGTAAAGTCTCAATTAATTTGTTGGTGTTCTCACTTTTAACCAATGTACAATCTCAATTAAAAGTGAGAACTTTTAGATTATCCATAGTCAATTCAACCAAAGTACAGTCTCAATCAAATTTACTATGCCTAATCATGTCTATTCTTTTATCTCTTCACCAAATAATAAGCTTAATTAATCAAAGTAAAGTCTCAATTAATTGTAGTTAGAGTAAATACCTTTAACCAAAGTAAAGTCTCAATTATTGGTAAAAACTCATTTAATCATATGAAAGTTTCTAAATAAAATCAAAGTAAAGTCTCAATTCAATTTAAAAACCCTTGGACTCATATGACCAACATGCATATAGATTTAAAATCATTACTTCTTACGTGATTCAAAGATAAAAGACATAGATGAATGAAAACCTCAACATTAATAAAAAGAACAAAGAAATTAATTCATTCTAACCTCAGAATCCATAATGAAATTACAATGGAATCAACCTAAGAAGTTTAGAATTCCATGAATGCAAAATAAAAATAGAAGAATGGAGAAAGCGCTCGGGACTTTGGAGTTTTGGAACCCTTAGGGGGGCCTAATTTCGTTTCCTTTCTCTGTCTCCATTTTTCTATTTTTATTTTGCATTCATGGAATTCTAAACTTCTTGGGTTGATTCCATTGTAATTTCATTATGGATTCTGAGGTTAAAATGAATTAATTTCTTTGTTCTTTTTATTATTGTTGAGATTTTCATTCATCTATGTCATTTAGAAAGAAGGGAGTGTATAAGTAAAAATTGGGGGCTGCAGAAGTGATTTTTTCGGAACTTGCTAATTTTAGCTTTATTTAAAGGTGTTTTGTAATTTGAATCAATTTATTTTCCCACCTTTAAATAAGCTTAATCTCAACTTCAGTTGCATCAACAAACGTTAAAATATCCAAAAATAATTTATGCAACTAAAAATCACTTTTTAACACACTTTTATCACACAAGCTCAAACAGCCTAATTATCAGAATTGTCAATTAAATCATTCTTTAACCATACAAATTCAATTAAATATCCAGAATTAAACACTGAATGAGGGCAAAAATGCGCACTCATCAGTTTCCTTTTGCAATGATCACATGAATGGTGTGAGCAGTCGAAGATTCTACAACTGGTTTAGTATAAGGAGGGAGGAGATGTGGTTGAGTAGTTATATAGATAATGATGTTTAGACTTGTGTTTTTGTTTTGAAAACTCTTAGACAATTTTTTACATCAATTTTATTTCAGTTTATCTTAATTTTTTGGGATGATTGTAATATGATATTTATATGCTTGAGTTCTATGATGAGAGTTATCAGATATGAGATATTTTGTTTGATGGTTTAGATTGTTAAATGGGATGTTACAGAAAAAATCCTAGGTCTTTTTTACACATAATATTTGTTTTCCTACCCATTGTGAGTTTTATCCGTAGATACAATTTTTTTTTACATCCCTAATGTTATGTATAATAATTTTCAGTTTCTTATCATTATTAACAAAACTTTATAATATATTAGGGGTGGCAATTAGGGCCGGACCCGTAAGGCCGACCTGCGAAAAAAATGCAGGGCGGGATAGGGTAGTGAGCCCGCAGGCCCACAGTGGCCTGACCTACATAAGCTCACAGCCCATGCAGGCTGTCCCGCGGGCCGGCCCGCAAGCCCGCATAACAAGAAAAAAACTTGCACTTGTGTATATTAATTACTTTTTTATGGACTCTTGTATTAACATTTCAAATTCTTGTATAACTGGAAAAGACAAATATTATGTATTTTTTAATGTGCTAAAATTTAAAGAATACATTGTGTATGTCATAGTATGAATATGAATATGATGAAAATGTTGAATTATCAATTTATCATCCAACTCTCCAAAGTCTTTACTAATTTTGTGAACTTCTTAAAGTTTCCCAATTTTTAAACATTGAAAGTTTTATCATAAAAATTAAAAAAAAAAAAAAAAAAACAAGCCAGCCCGTAGGCTCGCGAGTCAAGTGCGGGGCGGGACGAACTAGTGATTGCAGTCCACATAAATTGTGCGAGGTGGGGCGGTCCAGTCCGCGATGTGTGGACCTGATGCGGGCTGAGCCAAAATAGGTCGGGCCGGCCCGCATTGCCATCCTTATAATATATTTATAACATTACTATACAAAACTTAATGTATAACAATTTTTACCCGTGCATTGCACGGGACTATTTAAAATATAATATTTTTTTGTCATTATAAATAACAATAATACTAAAAGTTAGAAAAAATTTGCAATATTATCGTATTTAAATATATAGAACTTTAGTGTTCTGATTATGTCCAATATCATCACATCCAAACATTATTTGATAATCTTTTTCGAAGTACAAAAGTTCTTCCACCCATCTTCAATTTTGATGTTTTTTGTTGAAGAATTTCTAATCAGGATTTTACATTTGACTAGTCCACATGTACACCATAAAAAAATATATTTGAATCTTCCTAAACATCTCTATAAACGAATGTATTTTTCAAAATGTAATGACAAATTCTACATAAGAAATTATAGTGTTTATAGAATAAGACATTTCATCAATTATAGTTTACAATCTTGTCAATTAAGCATGACCATTTATAACCAATTAAAACAACTAGCATGAGGATCGTACATACGCACGGGTCGTGTTTTTTTTCGTTGTATAACTGTTAGTATAAATAAATTAATGATATGAATAATTATTATTATTGGTTGAATTATATAATGATTAATTTTATTGTTTAAATATATTATTGATTTATTTAACTATTACAATTTGTAATAATAATAAATTGTTACTAAAGTAAAATAAATGCATATTATATAATATGATTTTGTATAAATTAAATACAATATAAAATTGGTGGTAAAATTTTTAAAAAGAAAGATTGTATGTTATATTAAAATAAGATGCGTACTTTATATGATATATTAGAATGAAATGTGCAAGCATGGGTCGTTATTAAGGTAAAATATAGGTATATGGTGTTATATGGTCATGTACAAAATATATACAACATGAAATTGGTGTTAAAATTTTTAAATAGAAATACATGTAGATATAAACACATGTATATTACATTATAATAAAATGCGTATCCACATATCGTTGTTAGAGTAAAATGTAGGCATATTGTGTAATATTGTCTCATATAAATTAAATACAACATGAAATTGATATTAAATTTTTAAACAGAAACACATGTACATATAAACACTTTAATGTTATATTAAAATGACATATGCGTATGCAGATGTCATTATTAAAATAAAATGTAGGCATATTGTGTTATATGATCCCACACAAAATATATATATATATATATATATATATATATATAAAAGATGAAATTTATGTTAAAATTTTTAAATAGAAACATATGTAAACACATGTATATTATATTAAAATATAATGTGTATCCACGGGTCCTTGTTTAGAGTAAAATGTAGGCTTATTATGTAATAATGTCCCATATAAAATAATACAACATGAAATTGTGTTATAAACACATGTATATTATATTAAAATGAAATGCATATACACAAGTCGTTGTTAAAGTGAAATGTAATAAAGTCTCGTAGAAAATAAATATAACATAAAATTGTACAAAAATAAAATATAATAAATCTTTTTAATCTTCAATAAATACAAATTCAAGCTCCACTGAGTATATATTTGAATCTTCCTAAACATCTCATTTAATGTTTAATTCTGGTTATTTGATTGAATTTGTGTGCTTAAAGATTGATTTAATTGGGATTTCCTATTATTGAGATTATTGAGCATGAGATACAAAAACATGTTAAAAATAGCTTTTTAGTTGCATAAATGTTCTTTGGATATTTTGAAGTGTGTTAGTGCAGCTGCAGCTAAGTTGAGCTCATGGAGGTG
>Ga0214544_1012476_pt1 | contig 11017 bp, 6 predicted proteins | sample CNSS3metaG_FD_160074 | JGI IMG/M metagenome (GOLD analysis project Ga0214544, IMG submission 160074) | Root nodule microbial communities from cowpea collected in UCLA plant growth center, Los Angeles, California, USA - CNSS3 | ecosystem: Host-associated > Plants > Roots > Nodule | place: USA...
GTTATGTATTAAATAGAATGCTCATTAGACCAATTTTAAAAATTACACCCTATGAATTGTTTAAAGGAAGAAAGCCAAATGTAGCACATTTAAAAATATTTGGATGCAAATGCTTTGTTCTAAACAACGGAAAAGAAAATTTGTAATGCTTTGTTCTAAACAACGGAAAAGAAAATTTGGGTAAATTTGATTCTAAAGCCGATGATGCTATTTTCCTAGGATATTCATTAACTAGTAAAGCCTATAGAATTTTCAATAGAAGAACCTGCAATGTGGAAGAATTTGTGCATGTTGTTTTTGATGAAATTATGGACCTTGAGGGGAACCCTCTTGAGTCAAATAAAACAAATGCAGGTGATGAAGAATATTTTAAAGAAGCTCTTGATGAGATGTATCTAAATGAAAATCCATTGACTGAACCTGAAGATCTTGCCAAAAGCTGGAAATCACCTGGAGGATTGTCTCTGGAAAATGTCATTGGAGATATATCAAAGGGAGTAATTACTAGAAATATGTCAAATTTCTGTATGACTGTTGCTTTTGTTTCACAGATAGAACCCAAAAGTGTAGAAGAAGCTCTTCAAGATGATTAATGGTGTATAGCAATGCAAGAAGAGCTGAATCAATTTGAAAGGAATGAAGTTTGGGAAATCATTCCTAGGGATGATTCACACCAAGTCATAGGAACAAAATGGGTGTTCAGAAACAAGCTGGATGAAGATGGAAACATCACTAAAAACAAAGCCAGACTTGTAGCAAAGGGATACAGACAAGAAGAAGGTATAGACTATGATGAGACATATGCTCCAGTTGCCAGGTTAGAAGTTATACGTTTACTTCTTGCCTATGCTTCTCTCATGAAATTTAAACTATATCAGATGGATGTCAAAAGTGCTTTCCTAAATGGATTTATAAAAGAAAATGTGTATGTTGAACAACCACCTAGCTTTGAAGACTATAAGTTTCCTAATCATATTTATAAATTAAAGAAAGCATTGTATGGATTAAAACTAGCACCTAGATCTTGGTATGAACGATTAAGTACATTTTTGTTAGAAAATGATTTTGAAAGAGGTAAAATTGATTTAACTGTTTATTAAAAGAGTAAATGAGCATATTTTGCTAGTTCAGACTTATGTAGATGACATAATATTTGGGTCTATTGATAGTTCACTATGTAAAGGGTTTGCAAGCATAATGCAAGGAGAATTTGAAATGTTAATGATGGGAGAATTGACATTCTTTTTGGGTCTACAAATTAAGTAAATGGAAAATGGAACTTTCATTTCTCAATCTAAGTACTGTAAAGAAGTACTTGAGAAATTTGGAATGGATACTGCTAAGGAAGCAAGTACTCCTATGGGAACTTCCTGCTACTTAGACAACGATGAATCAGGAATAGAGGTAAATCAGACTATGTTTATAAGCATGATAGGTTCTTTGTTGTATCTTACTGCAAGTAGGCCTGACATTATGCAATCTGTATGTGTGTGTGCTCATTTTCAAGTCAATCCAAAAGAATCACATCTTACTGCTGTGAAAAGAATTTTAAAATACTTAAAAGGAACTGCATGTTTTGGACTTTGGTATCCTTTAGGAGTATCTCCTAATTTGATAGGCTATTCAGATGCTAATTATGGTGGTTGTAAAATAGATAGAAAAAGTACCAGTGGTACTTGTCACCTCTTAGGAAGTTCATTAGTCTCTTAGCACTCTAAGAAACAAGCTTGTGTAGCTTTGTCAACTACAGAGGCTGAATACATAGCAGCTGGAAACTGTTGTGCTCAGATTCTTTGGATGAAACAACAATTAGAAGACTATAATATCTTTCCAAATCATATACCTCTGAAATGTGATAATACCAGTGCTATTAACTTAACCAAAAATTCCATAATGCACTCTAGGACAAAGCACATTGAAATAAGGCATCATTTCCTAAGAGATCACATAAATAAAGGGAATTGTGAGATAGAATACGTAGATACAAAGCATCAATTAGCTGATATTTTTACCAAACCTTTAGCTAAAGATAGATTTTATGAACTAAGAAGAGACTTAGGCATATTAGAGATCTCTTAAATTACCAAAAACTCAATTTCCTTAAGAAATCCGAAAATTAGCATCAATAATCGATTATAAGTGTCAATAATCGATTATCAGCCACCCTTAAAAATCCCAAAAACATTATGGAATAATCGATTATTTGGGGCAATAATCGATTATCCTTAATTTTGAGCCAAAAATAAAAAACTCTCTGAATAATCTATTATCACTTAGGATAATCGATTATCAGCTCCTCAGGATTCATGTTTTACACAATATTTGAAACAATAATCGATTATCACCTTCAAATAATCGATTATTACACGTCGTTGGACCAAATAAATTCAAAAACTAGCCGTTGCAACGGCTAGATTTGCATTAAAATGCCTGTATATGGCCATTAGAGACACTTCTCTATATATATCAGCCATTTTGGTCACTAGAACACTCTTTTCTCACCTTCAACACTCAAGAACCTCTCATTTTCTCAAAATTCTCAAAAACTATCAAAGCTTCCCTCTCCTTTACCTCAACAATGGCTAAACCCTCTCGTAGGAAGATTCCTACCTGCAGAAGGACTGCATCTCGTGCCCCTCAAACCTCAACTGCACCTAGGACTGCCGCCATTGAAGGATGGATTTCAGATGAAGATAGAAGATCTGAATTCATCACATTATGGAAAGACAAGCCCCTTATCACTCTGAAATTCATCTAGTCTCACTGGTTTGTCAATCGTCATTTCACAATTCCTGTTTTTCTTGCTGAACAAGGGGTCAAATTCTTCACAGAGATGCAAGGCACCTACTACCCCGATTTGGTACGATCTTTCTACTTCAATTACAAATTCAGAGATAGAGTAGGCTTTACAAAGGTGAAAGGTGTTGACATTATTCTGGATGATGATATTTGGGAAAATGTTGCTCAATTTTCTATTTATGATGGCACATCTCCAATCCTCACTGCTGGCATTGAAGGGTTCAACAAAATATTCGCTTATAGATCCTTTATGCGATGATCGGATCAAGAAATAGGTCGCCAATTACTAGCAGGACCTCTCAAAGTTGATGAGCGTCTACTTCACTATCTTATTGTTTGGATTTTATGTCCACGTGGTACAAATCACGCACACTACAGTGAAGCAGATCTTATGATCATCTATGTTATGCTCAATCACATTCCTATCCATTGGCCAAACATCATTCTTGACACCATGCTCAAAGCCAAGAGATTGCCTCAATATCCACTCCCGTATTCCTTGCTCATCTCTCGTATTTGTGAGTACAAACGGGTAAATGTCTCTGATGAACAATCTCATAAAACCACTAAGGCATACAAAATTGTGGAAAACTCCTTGAAGCAGATGAAATTTATTCCTTTTGGGAATACCTACATTCACAAGGATGATATGCCTTCCTCGGACAATGAAGAAAAAGAGAATCCTTCCACTGCTCCTATTCTTCCTGTTGACACAAATATTGGATTATCTAGTGGTGTTGGTGGCTCATCCTCTTCTTTAGAGCATCAAATTTTAAACCTAAACCAGAGACTTGGAGAATTCTTTCTTCTCTCCACTCACCGACATGAAGAAGTCACTGGCTTAATTAGAGGACTAGATTCTAGGATTTCTAATTTAGAACATAAGTTTGATAAATATGATGAAGGTGATGACATGAGTCAAGACTTTTAAAGGTCTACATCATAGTTATTTTTTATTGCTATTGTAAAATGTTTTCTAGTTTTATTATTTCATAATAAAAGTCTACTTTTATTGTTATTCTTTACAATTGTCTAATTGAGGGGGAGCTTCTCTATTACAAACTTTTTTCACAGGGGGAGAAAAAGTTTAAAAGTTTAAACCAAACAGTGCTACTAACCAATCTACTTGTAAGGTATTTTGATTGCAGATACTTTAAACATATTGTTTTGATCATCATCAAAAAGGGGGAGATTGTTGGCAAAAGCAATACAAGTCTAAATGATGAAGCAAGATTTTGATGATGATAAAAGAAGCCTGAAAGCCATCTGGAAGTCAATATGAAGAACATGTGTTGTTACGTTTAAAGCTATCTTGTAAAGTGTAATTAGAATAGTTAGAATCAATATTGCACAAAGAAAATTCTGGTATTTCTCGAAAAATCAAAGTGATAATCGATTATCACTTAGGATAATCGATTATCCTGAGCTGAACCAATTTTTTCAAGAAAGCACTAGAATAATCGATTATCACCTCTGATAATCGATTATCTGTTCAAAAATTTGTTTTTCATAAAACACACTGGAATAATCGATTATCACTAGTGATAATCGATTATCCTGGTTAGTTGGGCGCGACTGTTCAACTTTTTGACCTAATTTCTGGAACCCCTATTTAAGGAACATCAAAGTTACTTCTCACTTAGCTTTTTGAGAGTGCTAGTGCTGTGACTGCAAGAGAGTTCTCTGAGTGTTCTCAAAAGAAGCTTTGAAAAACCTAGTGTGGGTAGAGCGATAACTTTTCCTTAGAGGTGTTCTAGGAGATTGAGTGCTGCTGCTGTTGATAGGAAAGCTAAGGTCAAGGTTCTCTATGTGATTCAGAGAAAGGTGTTCATCTCTTGTGTGTTCAAGAGAGGTGTTTTCTTTGCTTACTCTTTTATTATCTGATTGTAATCTGTTATTTGTTAGTGATTTAGTTAATCTCCTTTTTTAGAGATTAACAACGGGACGTAGGGTCTTTTGATCCGAACCAGTATAAATACTTGTGTTCAATCTTCTTCTCTATCTCTTTATTTCATCCATTATTGTGTTTAAAGAAATTAATATTTGATTTAATTGATAAATTTTGGAAAAATTTTTAAAGTATTAATTTTATTACTTAAAACTAATTCACCCCCCTCTTGGTTTTTGTCCAAACGCTTAAACATTCTGTTGCGTTATACCATCATTTAGTACGTCTATTTATGGTAGGATATGATGTTGTAATGAATAGTACATTATGTATTTTGCCTTATTTTTATTTGAATAGTATAATTTTCTGTTTTTGGCTATTTGGTTCTATAAATGCAGGTTTAATGTGTAGGATATCAGAGAAATAGAATATGCATTAAAAAATGTCCATTTTATGTCTCGGTTGTGACCAAAACCAAGGTAGAAAGATTATCTTTTTTTTAAGGCTATTATGCCTCGATTGTTCCATAACCGAGGTAGTAAATCTGAATTTTTTGCATCAGTTGCAACTAGACCCGAGGCAAAAATGTCATTTCTGATTTAATTTTTAAAATTTTTAATGCTTATTACGCCTCGGTTTCCTCTAGAATCCAGGTAGTAAGGGTTATATATGCCTCGATTCATAATCGAGGTAGAAAGGTGACCCTTTGTTGCCTCAGCTGGATTCAGGTATTAAACAGAAGCCAAAAATGACCAAAATAACCGCTGCAAAAACTCTTTCCTACATTGGTGTGTAGAATAGAAACTCAATCAAACATCATAGAAACCTAAATCTAAGAACTTTTTTATGATCTTAAAAAAAGTAAGATATAACACCAAAGAACAACAAAATGCGCATAACGCCAAAGTAGTAGAGACAAAATTTTTCACAAATTCAAACGGCTAAACATAAATGTAATAACATATATGGACTAAACAGGACTTCTAAACACCACATATGGATCTCAAAATAAAAATGACTCAAAGACAAAGTAATTTAACCGAATAAAAACAATAAAGACTTAGAAAATGTAAAAGCAATTAGTAGAAACAAGATAGAGAACCTAAAGCACACAAAATAAAGATTCAAGCAGAATAATCCCTTTGAAGCATACAAGACATAGGAACACCAATCGGTGAAAACACATCAGGACATGAAGAAAAGATGTATACAACACGAAAATGGAATGACAATGGAGAAGAAGTGATATAACATTTCTAGAGAGCTGCAACATCATCTATAGCAAGGAGAATGGAAGAAGAGAAGGACTTCAAAGAGCTCTTCTTCTATGAAAGATAGTGTATTAGCTTGTGATGAGTTAAAATTTTTGTCATCATTTAATGTTTAATTATGTGTATTTAATTGAGTTTTTGTGCTTAAAGAGTGATTTAATTGACAATTTTGATAATTAGGCTATTTGAGCTTGTGTGATAAAAAAAGTCTTAAAAATTATTATTGGTTATTCTAACGTTTGTTGATACAATTGAAGTTAAGATTAAGTTCATTGAAGGTGTGAAACTAAATTGATTAAAGTTACAAAACACCTTCAAATAAGGCTCAAATCAATAAGTTCCAAAAATATCACTTGTGAACCCCTTACATTACTTATACACTCCCATTTTTTAGCAATACACCACCCAAAAAATACTATGCACCCCCTAATATGTCTATTTTCACCCCTCTTACACTTACAAAATCAACTTAACGAGATCATGCCATGTGCAATCAACCACTTTCAATTTTTTCCACCCACAAGGTGACACGTGGCAACATCATAACTCACAAAATTAAACCAATTAGGTGTTGCCACATCATCATCTTCAACCTTCTCCTAACTCATAAACCTTAGGTAGATTAGGCAATTACCAAAATCTCAATGTCGATAACCATCACGCTTGTAGCAAATGAAGCAGAATGAAAATGGCATCTTCCACGCACATGCGTCGTGAATCTCGTCCACGAAAACAAACCACAAGCAACATCTATAGTGAAGTGTGAACCTTTGCCACCATTCTCGCATCAGACCTCATCAAACCACGAACTATCAACGTTAAACCTCGTGCCACCACTGAAAGAAGAAATGCAACACCTTCAAACCATCATTGGTGAACCCACAAACCACCACGTGAACCTATAATTTGTCATGGACCAGAACCTTCGCGCATCTGTAGAACCAAGTCCATCTAACCACCGCTTCGCTAACCACGTGAAACCCACGTTGCCACCACGAGTGCATATATGTCATGAACTTTGCAACAACGGTGCAGCCTCACAAATCTTCCACGCAGCAAAATCCCTAAGGGAGGAGAGAGAAGCTTCATTCGGGAGAAAGAGATAGTGTCACGTGGCAACCTCTCAATGGATGGTCAAAGGGTCAAAGTTCCAAAGTTTGGTCACAATCTGGTCAAAGTTTTGTCAAACAAGAGGGTTTAAAGTGCAAATATTGATATTTTTGGATTTTCTAGCAAATTTTAACTACAAGATTGCAAATGGTTGATTTAGAAAATTAATACAAATATTATTTAGTGATAATTTATTAGATATCTTTAAATAATTAATTTATTTAATTATATCATAAAATTTCAACCAACTATATTTGTCAAATATTTGTAAATATTCATAATCACTATAATCATAAATAATATTTATCTTTATCTTTATTTTAAAAGATACTTGAGAGATTTTAGCATCAGAAAAACTTAGTCTAAGTCCTTTATAAAGATACCAAAGGGAGGTAGAAAAACAAGCTCAGAACTTCGGAGTTTAAAAACCCTTAGGGTGCCTAATTTCATTCTCTTTCCATATACTCTTCTTTTATTTTTATTTTATTTTGCATTCCATGGAGGGCTAAGCTTCAAGGGTTAGTTCCATTGTAATTTCTTAATTAGATTTTGAGGTTAGATGAATAAATTGGTCTGTTCTTTTTATTCTTGTTGTGATTTATTTTTATCTATGTCTTTTGGTTGTTAATCTAGTACAAATAATGATTTTTACATTGTAGCAGGTTAGCACAATGTTAAATCTACATAATAAAACAATCATACGAGTCCAAGGGTTTTTAAATTTTAATTGAGAAGTTACATTGGTTAATTTAGAAATTGTCATATGATTGAATGACTTTTTGCTAATAATTGAGAAGTTTATTGAGAAGTTTATTTGATTAAAGGTGAAAACTCTGATTAGAATTAATCAAGAAGTTACTTTAGTTAATTAGATTTTTACTAGACACAAGAGGTAAAACAATAGACATGATTAGGCATAGTAATATTTAATTGAGAAGTTACTTTGGTTAAATTTAGTATAATTAATCTATAAAGTTCTTGCTTTTGATCGAGAAGTTACTTTGGTTAAAAGTGAGGAAACCAACAAATTAATTGAGAAGTTACATTTATTAATTTGAAATCTTAAACAAGAAATTAATAACAATAATCTTTAGAAAACCAATGATGAATCCTATTTTGGATAAACAGCGGAATCAACCTGTTTTCTTTATTATTGTTTTTATCTCTTTTTATCTTTTCAATTCCATTTCTTTCTTTGATATATTATTTTGTTTACTTAATCCTCTCATGTTTTTATTATTTCATTTGACTAACTCTTTTGTATATTTTTATAAGAATTAATTGGTTAGAAATCAATTTCGTGTTCATTGGGAGACAACTTTAGATTACTTTACCCTTTCTATTTTTGTTGACTACTTTCTAAACAATATTGAAGATGTTATTGATAAGTAGTATTGATTTGATTGCGTCAACGACAACAATATCACCTTGTCTTTCCTTTCTAAGCATTGTAAAAATGTAAATAAGTCTTTCATTTAGGCCTTGTATTTTGGCCAATTTCAGTGTGACAACCCAATTTAATTGATTATGTAAAATAACCTAATCGATTAAATCGGGCACTTCCCATAAATGTGCAGTTTTGGCTTTCCAAGTTGATTTTTGAGCTTGCTAGGGCCTCAAGTAACCCTTAGAACATTTCTTGGAGACCAAAGCAACTTGAAAGGTATATGCATTAGGTAGTTAACTTGGTGTATGAACTTGACAACTTGTTAGTCACTCTTGAAAGTTCTAGAGCTTCATAGTTTCAAGGTTTTTTTTTTATCTTTTTGAGACTTGGGCTCATTCCAAAATTCTATCAATAGAAGTTCTCAAGCATTGTAAAACAACTTGGAAGTAATATAGAGAAATTCTTCCAATTTTGAAGCTCTTCTTTTGTTCTAAGTTCACTAGGACATGTTATCTTCTTGACTTTTCCAAGACCTTTTCCTTTAGGGTTGTACCAACGAAACACACCCATCCCACTCTCTTAACACATTCTCATTCATTATTTCAAGCTTTCGCATCCAAGTGCATCATACCTTCACATCGAAATAAACTCTTGGTTATCTTAATGTCCAGTGGGAATCTTCTTAAAGTTTTCTTGAGCAACATTAACACAAACACATTGCACTCATTCAAAGCATTCAAATTATATGATGAACTTACATCATCCTCCAACCCTTTGAGGCACTTTTTATGTATAAAATCATGACAGGAGTTTTAGGCTCCAAAGTGAATAGTACCTCAAATGCGATGATTGACCTTAACATTGTTATTTCGACGACATTGATGTGGAAACATGTGGAAACATGTGTGCCGTCTGAGGGCAAATGAAAAGTGGTTCTAAAGATGAAGCCTTGTTCTCTTAAACCTCAACTAGAGGGTTTATTTTACTACATCCAATAGTCCTACGTTGTTTAAGATTTGAGGCCAAGGACAATTTAAATACATATTCCTCCTGCAACCCTCTAAGAGATACCTTTTAAAGACAAAACTATGAAGAGAGCTTGGAATTCCAAATCGGACAATACCTCAGATGCAGTGATTGATCCCAACAATATTATATATATTCAATTGCATTTGAATTAACAAAATGTTAATTGAAAGTTAACCTATTTTTATCTATATTCAATTCCATTAGAGCGATGAAGAATTAATATTCTCAAAAATTTATAAAACAAAAATAAGTTTGAAGAAACTTGATTCTAGGGTAAGTATTCACATTGAAAAAATAAAATCCCATAGATTTGTATATTCTCCATTGACTTTGAATATGTATGATGTGGCAATGAGAGAAAAGGAGGTGAAACTTATCTGTTTCTCTAGTATCCTTGTTCACAAATGTAGCTATCAAAAGGGGTCCAGTATAAGCTTTAATGCGACCTAAAAGGTGTTGAGATAAGTTACCTATTACTACTCACAAGCCTCTAAGTGATTGATATTTTAGTTGCTAATCCATACCAACTTGTTGCAAACAAACAACAGGCAAGAGAATCATGTTGATATTCATTGTGAGCATCAGATTCTGACAATTCTAGAAATATTGTACTATTAGCAGAGCATGACCAAATCTGATTGTGTTTTTCTGTGCCCTTTTGCAATCATAATTTGAAAAATGCAGTTGGAAAATTTAGAAATGGCACAAACAAAATAGTTACTGGCTTTTTCATGGGAGGCATAGTTTCTGAAACCAAAAAACAAAAATTGAATTTGATCTCTTTCTTTGCACATAATTAACAAAACGGTTTGGTAATTACTGGTTGTTTGTTGCTGTATACAGTACAAAATATCTGTGTTTCCAAGAATTATGGGGTTCATGTTTGGTTTTGAAAGTTCAGTAGTCTCCTAGCAACATGTTCTTAAATTGAGTGATGAACTTCTTTCCTAAGATAACGAAGTATAAAGTTGTTCCAACTAAAGTATGTTGAGATAACATTATTAAAGTGAATCAATAGACTAGAGATATTATTTGTTTTATAGAATGAAACTCTAAGATTTTTATCTTTAAAACGTCTCACTACTTTTGTAAGGATAAAAGTAGAACATTCTGTGTGACAAAGTTAATAAGGCCAAGCTCAACTATGATGTTTACTTGAATGACTTAAAGAGTTCTTTGTTAAACACCAATAAGTGAAATCATTAAACGAGAAAGTATTAATTTCAACCAACTAGAGGGAGATGCGAGGACAATAATTAATGGGTTCATGAGTTATTTTAGAATAAAAAACACAACACAACGGCTTATTCATTAGTTCTCATCCATTCATTTGCAATGAAGTCCGAAAACAGAAACCAAAATTACAGGATGGTGGAATCTCAAAAAGAGAAAACGAAATGGGAATATGGTTTAAATACAAACAAAGAAACAAAGTGGTGGTGGGTTACAAATGTAGCAGACTTAGAAGCCAGGGGCCTTGTAGGCAATGAAACTGATGCACTGGACTTGACGAACGTTGTCGAATCCAATGAT
>Ga0214544_1012478_pt1 | contig 11017 bp, 6 predicted proteins | sample CNSS3metaG_FD_160074 | JGI IMG/M metagenome (GOLD analysis project Ga0214544, IMG submission 160074) | Root nodule microbial communities from cowpea collected in UCLA plant growth center, Los Angeles, California, USA - CNSS3 | ecosystem: Host-associated > Plants > Roots > Nodule | place: USA...
CTTATTTTATATTTTGATAAAATGATATTCAATTTTCTTGTTTTATTTAAAAATATTTTATTGATTAAAATTTAAACATTTATCATTTTTATTCTATAAATATAGAAAGCAGTCAAATAAATTGTTTTAATAATAAAAAAATTTATATTTATTATAATACTATGTTTATATTAATATCAAAATTTTCCGTTTAATAAACAATAAGAAAGTAAGTTAAAATTAATGAAAATAACAAAAACTAATTAAAACTACAACAATAAAATTAAAAAAAAAGTTGTGATTTTATAAGAAATTTAAAATTTTATTAAATCTTATTGGAGCATATTTTTATGATATTTTATACTTATGTGAGGTATTTTTTTTATATAGTTTTAAATGCATGCCCAATATTAGGTGACATGAAATAAAATATCTAAAAAAGTAAATAACTCATTATCACATCTCACTTTTCTACATGTAGGTATTCATCCATTCTATGAAAATCAATTAATCATTTCACCTCTTATTGCTATGGTTATGAGTATGAAACAATGAATTTGATTTTTTTAAAATCTAGGAATAAACTTTTCTACGATAATACTTCAATAAAACTTGAATATTTTTTAAATCAAACACTTTCATAACAGTATTTTTTTTTTAAAAAAAAAAACTTATTAATATAGTTATATTCATTTATCGTTTATGTCGCTTTTACAAATTAGGATTCGACCGATAAATAAAATTTAAGTGCTCATTGTCCAAATAATTAAATATGCAATGTGTTAGGTATATTTGATGGACTTTATGCATTGCTTACTTATTTAAAAATAGAGAGATAAATAGCTTTTGCAGTACATGAAGATGCCATTAGGTATAGAAAGATGAAGTTTGGGTTCCAACATAATACAGACAAAACTAGACCAGAGTAAGTGCATAAAAAATATTATATTTATTTCATTTTTTTAAAATATTTTTATTTTCCCCATTCTTATTTTCATATCTCGATTCCATTATCCTTTATTTTTCTTTTGGTTTGAAAAGATGTTGTAAAAAAATAAAGTGAGTATAATGCTTCTCTTGTTTTCATTAATGTGTTTCATAACACATGTTTTGAAACTTTTACATGTAAAATTGACATATATTACTAAAGTGAAAGAAAGTTATATAATGTTGTTATAACATATATTACTTGTTCACAACTGATGAGTTTGAGTGACCATTTTTTAAAGGTTAAATGTGTTTTTAATACTTTAACGTAAAAATTAGATTTTGTTCCTTTTAGAAACCTTGAACCAATTTAGTCTATTTTCTATGTAAATGTGTGGATTTAGTCATTTTAACTAAATTTTATTAAGTTTATTTGACGTTTTAAACACATTTCATTACTGTATTTTAGTTTGCTTACACCGTTTGACACATATTTTATTCAATGTTAACTAAGAAACGCGTTTGAAACGTCAAATAAACTTAAACAAATTTGGTTTGAATGACTAAATCCACACATTTCTAAACATAAGAAACTAAATTGGTTCAAAATTTCCAAAAAGAACTAATTCCATTTTTTACTAATAGTTGAAGAATAAAAATATATTTAACCCACGTATAAATAATTTAATATTATCTATCACCCACTAACTATTATAAACCCACTATTAGGTTTATTTATTTCACAAACACTACCAAAAACGACAAACCAACTTACTAATCAAAAATAGGAAACAAATGTTATTTTCTCATAATATCACTCGGATAAGTCACACAATAATTGAACCATGAAACTTAAGCTACAACGTTTTTATAAAAAAATAATTACACTTTAACTATTAATTATAATTTTTATTCAATACTAAACAATTAGTATCATAACTAAAGTGATAAATTGAAAAACTATTTCTTAGAAATATATATATATATATATATATATATATATATATATATATATTAGGCACAAATTTTAAATTTAATTGTATAGATTTTTTTATATTTATAGAAATTTAAATTTTTTATTTTTAAATTTCATATAATTTTAATTTTTTTAATTAGTATTAATTATTTCAAATTATTTTTATAACATCAAATTACAAAATCATTTTATTTTTTCATCAAGGATATTTTTGTAACTTTCTAATTCTATCTATTTTTACAATTTATTTTATCTATCACATCAATCAAATATTTTACTAACTTTCATAAAATTTATCTCCAAATTCACTTACTTTACCTTCTAAATCTACTCAACAAAAACACATTATTCATAAACTCAAATTCACACAAATCCATCTTTACATTATCTATCAAATCTATCCACACAAACCAACACACCCTTAAAAAACGCCTAATCCAAATAAATTGTAGATGTATTTTAGGATTGTTATTAATAATGCCGACGTGGATGGATCAGAATGATTGACCTTCACTAAAAAACGCACACGATAAATTAAAATTTTGAACATGCTAGTTTGTATAAGCTCAACCTACACAAATATAACGAAAAATGTAAACTATTTTGCTAGCCCATAATAACCTTTTTCAAAATAAAAACATAAATAATAAGTGTTTTTTTAGTGAATGATATTAGCATAAAATGAATAAGTGTTTTTTTTCTCACTGCAATTTTTAAAACATTTTAAAATTACATCTAACTCTTATTTATCTCGTTGATAATATCTCTTATTCCAACTTTTCATTTCATTTTCATTTATTTATATTTTTAATTTTCTTAAACAATACAAAACATATTAAATTATATATATATATATATAAATAAAAGTTCACGAAAATAATTACTATATTTAATTGTTGAAATCTAAATAGAGATCATAAAATTATACGATTTTATATATTATTTAAAATAGTGTATTTCATTGTTTTCTTTTGGAATATTTTATTGCACTACTATTCGTATCATTTGATGAATAATTAAAATTTTATATTATTATATGTATTATTAGTTACACAATCACCTTTTATCTAATTAAATTATATTTTAATACAATTAAAATTACACAATCATCTTTTATTTAATTAAATTATATATTAATACAATTAAAATCATTTTTTAATAAAAAATATTAATATAATTAAAAACCAGTTGCAACACACTTTTCAAAATAAAATTTAATACAATTATAACTTTTCAATTTTGAAGCCACAATTTTATATAGACCCAAAATTAATAACATTTAATATTTATTAATTATATAGTTAGCATTTATTATTTCTCTATGAAGAAACATAATAATGTTACTATTTATTATTTTTTGTATAAAAAATTTATATTAATGTTATTCATTAAAATCGATGACGAAGTGCTTCTTTTTATTTATTTTGTGTTTGTTATTTTATTTTAGATTTTTTCATATTCAAATATTATATTATATTAATTATTATTATATATATAATTAAAAAATTTAAAAGGTAAAATTAGATTAATATATATATATTTTAAAATAAAATATATATATATATATATATATATATATATATATATATATATATATATATATATATATATATATATATATATATTATAAAAAGTAAAATTTATTTATATTACAATCTCACCATCTACTATTATACGAACCTCTAACGATTATTATCATAATCTCAATTTTATTTTAACTTACAAACATATCACACGGAACATTAATTTTTTCAAATGAGATAATTAATAATTTACAGTTGTATATATGAAAACAAAGTATATACATATCTTTTATACATTTTTACTAAATCAGACTCATATTCTCAATAAATAAATTAAAAAAAAGATTAAAATAATTACTGTTGCTAAACAATTAGTATATTAATTTATGCGAAAACTAAAATAAGAAAAATGACACATTATAAATTGTGAATAATTCGGAAAGAAAGTAGGCAAAAATGGCAGTTCCTAAAGTTTAAATAATTAAATAATTGTAGTTAACACCTTAAGGAGGTGCCTTGAAAGTGTTTAGCTGACCTATGTGAATATAAAATTAATGGTCTCATTAACTATGTGATAAGATATTTGCTGTATTATTTAATGAATTAAAGAAAAAAATAATACTTTTTATAAAAGATATGCAAATGTATTAAAAATTTGAGTGTACACTGGACAAAATATTGTTTCATGCATTAAAATGCCATTAATATTTTTATAATATTTATTATATATAATGATTTATAATTAAATAACAGTAGAATAAAACTGTATTGAAATTATTTACACCTAAAACTTTACTATATCTAAATTAATTTTTAATGAAAAATAGTTAATCAGTATTTTAAAGATGGCAGTGATATTTATTGAAGCTAGCAAAAGCTAACATTAAATAAGGTAAGTAGTTGATTACATAGATTAGTAGATTAATAATTAATAGTAATAAATGAAACTTGGTGGGGAAAATGCGAAGTAAATAAATAGTGGTCTCATAAAGCATGAAAATATAGGAAAAGATCACATTCACATCCATGCACTGCACTGGTGCACTGCAGCCTAACCTTTGAGTTGACTCACAACAACAACGCAATAAATAACCTCCCAACATAATTATAATAATATTAATTAATAATAATAATAATAATTATTATTATTATTATCATTCACAGAAATTACCCTCCACTCTCCACTTCTGCACTTTCCTCTCTTTTTCTCACTCCTCAACTTTCTCTCACTAACACAGTCTCCTCTCTCCGTCGACAAACCCTAAGCCCATTCATTTCCACTCCGACCAATTTCCCGGGCCGGTCCGAAATATTCGACCCGATCCGCGTGGCTAACGTCTTCTCGGTGGTGCTGGTGGCGGTGGTGGAAATGTACAAAAACCAGCTTCAAGAGCTGGCCCAACGGAGCTGCTTCAACCTGCCTTCGTACACGTGCATTCGGGAAGGTCCCGATCACGCGCCCAGGTTCAAGGCCACCGTCAACTTTAACGGCGAGATCTTCGAGAGCCCTCACTACTGCTCCACTCTCCGTCAGGCTGAACACTCCGCCGCCGAAGTCGCTCTCAATTCCCTCTCCCACCGTGGCCCCTCCCACTCCCTGGCCGCCAAGATCCTCGTGAGTATTCTCTCTCATTGCCGCTTCTAGGGTTTTTGCTTTCTCCCTTTCTTACTCTGCTTAACCCCCAAATATTTTGCGCACCCAACAACAATAACCCACGCTCTTTGCTAACCTGCGCCTTCTCACCAACCTCCACCCTTTTACTCTTTGTTTATATTAAAACTCGTCGACCTCTTCTACAATTATGCTAATGTTTCTTGTTTTCTTGATTTTTTTAATTAATGCACAAATGTTGCTGGTAGGTGTAGAACTTTGATCATACCGATTAATCCATTGTTTTTTTTTTATTTAATCGTGTTAAGTCTTTATTAGAAAACTTTATGAAAGAGAACATAACATGAACATGTTTCTAAAATTAGTAGTGAACTTTATGCTGCTCTGCTTTATAGCTTGTAAAAAGTTCACCTGCTGTAAACTTGTAATGTTTTTTTTTTTTTTTTTTTATTTTTTTATTTTTTTTTTTTTTTTTTTTGTAATTTTGTTGATGTGGAATAAACATGTGTAATGTTTGAACTCATTGCATTGTGTGTCTATGTTGCATATGTGGTCTTTTTTCTTTCTTTCACATGCTTATTGTGTTCAATGTTTTTTATAGGATGAGACTGGAGTGTACAAGAACCTTCTACAGGAAATTGCTCAAAGGGTAGGAGCCCCATTACCTCACTACACAACGTACAGGTCTGGCCTAGGACATTTACCTGTTTTTACCGGGATAGTAGAGCTTGCTGGAATCTCATTTACTGGAGAACCCGCAAAGAATAAGAAACAAGCTGAAAAAAATGCAGCTATGGCAGCTTGGTCGGCTTTGAAACAATGTAAGTTGTAGCTGACTTTGATCTGGAAAATTAGTTGTTTTCATGTAAAATATACATACTTTATGTCAATTTGGCCTCTGAACTTAGCGATATATAAGTTGGAGATTAAAATTGGACACTGGAAACACCCAACCCAAGCCTGATTCCCTATTTCCTCCATTCTCATTACATATGGCAAAAGAATTTGGTTGGCAAATTTATTTGTGATAAGGGAGAATTCTAAAAACCTTTTTTATAGTACATATCTATTTTAGTTCAAAGATAATTTATTTAGAAGACATCGTGCCAGATAGAATTGGTCATGACCTTTTGGCAATAAAACTGCATTTTTCATCTTTTGTGTATCTGATGATTTATGATTCATTTGTGAATGATTGAATACGAATGGGCAAAAATTTTCTTACCAGTGGCAAAAGAGACTGCAAGCTCCTCAACGGAACCAGAGAACAATGATGAACTGGAACAGATCACAATAGCGCGGGCTTTACTGAATTACCGTTTGAAGGAGAAGATGACAATGTCTAATCCAAACACTCCCATTCCATTTCATAAAAGGTTTCAGATTCAAAATCCCAGACCAATCAGTTCTCAACCACCACCAGCCACTTCGTCAAAAATCCTTCCCCTAATTTGCCAAAGAACCGCACCTCGAAGTAAGCCATCAATGGCAACAGCAAATGAAAGTCCTCGAAACAGGCATCCACAGGCTGCAGTGACCAGCGACAATTCCACCCTACCACCACAGTCTTGTGCTTTAGAAAGCCGAGGGACTCGTCCCCTTAAGTTCCCTGCAGTAGGAGCAGCACCTTATGTTCCTATTCGACAAATGAGATCATCTTGCCATGGGATTGCTCCTGCAGTGACTATACGGACTGTAGTACCAGCATTTGCTGCACCACCTTGTCCACCACCTGCCTCAGTGCCACCCCATCCTGTAATACGGGCTTCTCCAATGCGAGTTGCTTCTGCAGTCAATATTCGGCATGCTGTTCCTGTATATGCTGCTCCACCTCCAAGAAGGGATGAACCTGCTCCCATCCAAAAGGATCTACCAACTGCTACTGCCTCTTGCCAACAAGATAAACAACCAGTTAAAATTCGAGATATGGACAAGGCTGAGAACATCGAGACTGTGCGTATTTTGGAGCAGCTGAAAATTTGAAATTTATTGAAGTAGGTCTGATCCATGGGAACACTGTCATGTTTTTGTACTTGATCCTATAATGAGTGATGTTAAATCATCCGTTCTTTTTTCCTTCCTCACCCCATTTTGTCCTGTTAAATGTGACAGTTGCCGCAGGTTGATTAGTATCAGCAGTTCAATTTCTGTGAAATTCAAGGGCAGTTTGGCTTTAAATTTTACTCGTGTTTTTTACTTTATTTATGCTTACCAAATCATGTTATATACCTTGTCAGGAACTCTGCGAGCTTTGGTATTTTTGCTGGCGATTTTTGTGATCAGTATTTCTCCACTCTGGTGTGCGAAATTGCTGCATTCCAGCATCGTAACAGTTGTTTCAGGAAAAATAAATACTAGAAGACTATTCTTTAAAAAATATTTCCTTTCCCCAGGAAGCGGGTGATAGTAATTGATTTTTTAAAAATAAATCGAATTAATTTCGTACTTTTCACCATTTGTTCCATCATCATTCTCGGATTTGAGAAAATCTCTGGCAGAGAACAGGCAAACTGTGCTCCAAGGTAGTTCTTTTATAAGCCATTTGAATCGGACCAACTAGAGTTACGTGTCCCATGATTGTTAGCTTTTTGCTGTTCCAGACTCCAGCAAGTTCCGAAGCTTACTAGTCTTTTTTCATCATCCTTGGAATGGGTGGGGTTCAAAGTTCTCTGATTATCAGAAACTTTTCACCTGATTCACCTGTTTCTTTAACCGAACTGAGTCATTGCACTCCAATGGGACCCGAGAGTTGAGAGTTTGAGGTTGGTCGCATTTATTCATCCGAACTAGCACTTTTACCCATTCCTATACTGAGCAAAATAATAGATTCATAAAATAGAGCTTGTAACCACTTAGTTGAGAGGTTGCACTGTGATCCTTTTTACCTAGTGATCTTTGTCACGGTCTATTGAAGTAATGGAAAGGAAACACGTATCTTGAAGTGGTTGCAAGTGTGAGGGTGCATTAACTGAGAAGAAACAGGTTGTGTATGTGTGAGGTCACTTTCATCTGATTGTTGGATTAGAAGTGTAAAAGAGTTTCCTGTTAAGAAGGGGTGAAATAGTGTTGAAAGAGGGGTACCTTTTACACTCTGTAAATCACCTTGATACAAGAATTCTGAGATTCTATAATTAAAGAAGCAGAGGCTGAGAGTGATAATCTGAAGCCTATGCCGTGTCGGAGACTTAAATGGAACTCCAGAACGACTTATGGGGCGGTAGTTGGTATTTGTTTAATGCTTCTTTGAATTCTCGACGCAATTTTAACAATTTCAAATCATACTACTTTCTCATTCTCTCATTCATTAATCCACTGCAATTCAACTTTCTTCTCTTTCTTCCATCCTCACTGTAAACAAATATAAAGGATGAGGATGCAAGTTTATCTTTAATGTAAGTTTAGTGGTATAAAACCTTTGCAAGAAATTCAAGAATTTAGTCGCTGAGTTTTTATATCGAAGGGAGATAAGTAAAGTGAACAATGTATAAAGAGAAAAATCTCCAAAAATTTATTATTTCAAGACTTTTGGTTCAAAATGGTGTTAACATTTTATATATATATATTATATTTCATCACTTGAGATTCATTATATCCACAATTCTTCGTAGGTATAAAATGTTTTAACAATTTAAATATGAAATCACAAGTTTTATAGGGAAGGAAGATAACTGAGATGAACAAGATATGAGAAGAAAGACTCACGTTTATTATTTTAAAATTTTAAGTTGAAAATGGTGTAAAAAATTATTACATATAAAATAACTAATAGATAGATACTCACTGCATCCATAAATCTTATATATGTACCCCCAACACCCTTAGTTTATGAATTTTATTGTATTACATAATTTCTAAGATAATTTTTCTTCAATGTAAAGATTTTAAATGACTAATATTTTAATACTTAGTTGTTTATTTATGGATAGAATAGATGCTTTTAAAATAAAAAATAATTTGTATTCTCCTCTTATTACTTTTGACTAATGGCTGCATTCTAGAAAAGACTAATAGATCATTTTATTTGGATATTCTTCAAATGTATCTTCGTTTTGATAAAAAAAAATTCATATTAACTAAATATGGTATAAGTAATATTCAATTTTTTTTTTGTATATGTAATTTCAAAACTTCTCTTTTATTTTTTCTATTGCTACATATTTTATCCATTTTTTTAACTTGTTTTATAACAACAACACCTAATCACCTCTCCAATCTTGATTTTACTTTTTTGTTTTCCTCTGTGTAGTTATATTCAAATGGCATATCAATTTTAGGTCTTGTATGCAATTACTCTCTCCAATCCTTTTCAACTCACTGTTTAAATCGTTCTTATATATGAAATTGCAAATTAATTAAGGAGTTGAAGGATATTGAAAAAAAAATAACGAGTTGATTGATGACCTGAAGACAAGAAAATAGAAATAACGAGTAAGGGTGTTAAAATAAGTCAATTCGACTCACATAAGTTGGTTCAACACAAGCTCAGTTAAAAATGAGATAACTTAACACAACTTACTCTTTGGTGAATGCAAAATTTTATAACTCAACTCTACTCATCATGGATTGATGGATTCACTCATTTAAAGATATTTTATTCTTCAAAATATATATATATATATATATATATATATATATATATATATATATATATATATATATATATTGTAGTACAGTCAAAATGGATTGACTTAAATCACATTTTTTATAGAAGTACAAACAAAATACTCTCTTATTTTGCCAAACATTATTATAAAAATAATTAAAAATTAAAATATCAACTTGCATAATTTAACAAACAAATAAATTAAATATTTAAATTATTCAAATATTATTAAAACACATTATATGTTTTAAAAAGTCAATGCGTCAACTTTCATAATTAAAAATAGTAAATAATTAAAAAAGAATTATGAAAAAGTTACACGGATAAAATAAAATATTATTGGTGATAAATAAATGATCAACTTACCTTAAACTCAAACCGAACACGTTAAACTCATATATTAAGTTAGTTAGATTGGAGTTCACCATATTTAGAACAAAAAGTAAATTACTTTTAATCCAATTCGGATCGTGATAAAATTGATTAACTCACATATTTAAATATATCTTAGACACCAATGATAACAATCACATCCTCTTGTTGACTGCTGATAAAAAAAAAAAATCCTCTTGTTGACAACAAAAATCAAATAGCAAAATACTTAAATGAAAATAAAAAAAAAATATTTTGAACATATCAATAAATCAATTCTCTAATAAAAACATAAAGAAAAAAACTCAAATTTAAAAAAATAAAACCCAATTGAAATATAAATTCACTAACCAAATCATTCAAAATTTTCCTCTCTACCGTTATACTTGGAGTAGACTTTTCCAATCTTAGTCAAAGATCATTATTTCAAAAAATTAAATCTATAATAAGATTAGTGAAAATGACGACAAGGGGCGGTGTTGGAACAAATGTGAAAAGAATATGGTGTGTGGATATTATTAACCTGGTCAAACTAAGTTGGCCTATTAAATTCTATTTCTTTATATTGTTAAACTAATTAATGTGGTCAGACTACAATTCTTTAAGTAATTATTCTCATGGAGCACTCAAATTTATTTATTTTGAAAAAAATATCCACAATGCAGAGTTTTGTTTGAAAATACAACTTCCTAGGTGGAACTCGCATTCTCTTTCTTGACTTTAAAAATAACACTTTTAAAATTCATTTAGCAAGACTCACAAACCAAATCACTATTTTCTCATCTCTTTTATTCATCACAAACATTATATGAATTTTCGACAATTAAATGCAAGTTGAAACATATGTCTCCTCTCTATGTGTATGTGACGTAGAGAAATGGCTTATGTTTTCCAATACATTCGTTTTATGTTTGGTTTTATTTACAATATAAGACACGTTTAGTTAAAAACTAAAGATTTTAAGATAATTTGTGCAATGGTTTATCTATATATAAAAGAGATTATATATATATATATATATATAT
>Ga0214544_1012479_pt1 | contig 11015 bp, 9 predicted proteins | sample CNSS3metaG_FD_160074 | JGI IMG/M metagenome (GOLD analysis project Ga0214544, IMG submission 160074) | Root nodule microbial communities from cowpea collected in UCLA plant growth center, Los Angeles, California, USA - CNSS3 | ecosystem: Host-associated > Plants > Roots > Nodule | place: USA...
TGATTGTAAACGGTGGAAGATTGAAGAAACATGTAAAAGAAAGCATGAACAAGACATAAAACACAACTTGAACGGTAGAAATTGAAAAGAAAAAGAATCACCGAATAAAAATGACAAGAAACACAATGGAAGCAATAAAATGGTGTCGAAATGTAAAGGAAAGCTAGTAAATGATGTGAATCATAACAAGCAAGGAAATCTACAAATAGAGTGTAGAACACTCTTGTAGTCTCATAGTTGCATGGAATCAATGGAGAAACACAATATAATAGTCAATGAACGGTAAATGTGAAAGAGAAAAAAAAAATAGAAGGAGAGAAGATGAGAACAAGACGGAAAAAGTTGCGTGAAGAACTCCATGGGAAGCAGAAATTGGATGAAGGAATGGAGGCAAGTTGGAAGGCACCTGCAAGCAATGGAAAGTGAGAGAGGTGATAGGATTTCCTAATCTTCGCTAGCCTAAGGAAGGTGGCTAGAGGTAGAGAGAGGAAATCTCTAGAAAAGGGGTGACTCTCAAAGGTAATAGAGGGAGGAGTGCTCTCAACTCAAGTTGCATCTATTGCTTAAAATTTCAAGAGTGTCTACAAATGAGTGAAATTTTGGCTTTTATATGAAGCCATTTACACATAAGAAAGGAAAGCCATTGGATGGAGTGGGCCTTGATCTTGGCCCTTAGATCAAGCTTGGAGAAGGAGGCAAGATCACGCCCCTTGGATCTTGGCTTGAAGAATAAAAAGGATTCTTAGCCTTTAGATGTGATGGCCAACCTTAGTCAAACCATGAAGCAAAGGAGCATCCTTGTCTTGATAATCTCGACCATGTATGAAGAGAATTGGGCCGAGCCCAATTTGAACCCCATCCTATATCCCTTTCATGTCTTATGTATTATTGGAAAGCAAAGCCTAAACAATGGCCCAATTTAAATCTACACTACTAGATTTACATGCACTTCTTCAAGTCTTTGTGATCTCTTTATCCCATTTCAATAATGTGTGAAGCCCATTGAATTTGTGATCATCTAATGGGAGGCCCTTTTGAATCTTCTTCATCATTGATCTTGTAATTGGGCCTTTTAATGGGCTTGGGCTTTGGCTTGAAGGTGCAATTGGGCTTGGTGGGGTCACATCATCCCCTCCCCCTTGAAGAGGATTTGCCCTCAAATCTTGGTTGTCATCCTCATGAGCTACAGTACCTGTAAAAGGAACTAAGTCAATGATATTAAAAGTAGGATGCACACCATATTTAGCTGAAACATCTAATTGATAAGCATTATTGTTGATCTTCTTTATAATTTGGAATGGACCATCACCACGGAGACTAAGTTTGGATTTTTGTAATTGAGGAAATATTTCCTTCCTTAGATGAAGCCAAACTAAGTCACCCTCATTGAATAACCGAACTCTCTTACCCGTGTTTTTAGAGTTGGCAATCTTTTCCATTTGAGCTTGAATTTGATTCTTAACCTTCTCATGAAAATCTTTGATAAATTGAGACTTAGAAACACCATTTTTATGAACAAAGTCAAAAGAAGATGAAAGAGGTAGCAAGTCTCAAAGTGTGAGAGGGTTAAAGCCATAAACAACCTCAAAAGGTGAGAGTTTGGTGGTGCTATGGACCACTCTATTGTAGGCAAACTCAATGTGGGGAAGATACTCATCCCAAGATTTATTGTTCCCCTTAAGCACAACCCTAAGCAATGTGAAGAGGGATCTATTGACTACCTCTGTTTGCCCATCATATAGACCAAATTTAGTTTTGAAAGCGGTTTTCCACTCATGACCTTTGACAATTCGAATTTGGTGATAACCACTTTTGAGGTCTATTTTTGAAAACATTTTGGCCCCATGCAATTCATCCAACATATCATCTAGTCTAGGAATGAGGTGCCTATACTTTATGGTAATGTTGTTGATGGCCCTACAATCACAACACATGTGCCATTTGCCATCCTTTTTGGGCACCAACAACACGGGAACAACACAAGGACTAAGACTCTTTTGGACCTATCCTTTGTCTAACAACTCGATCACTTGAGTCTCTATCTCTTTAGTCTCAATTGGATTTGTCCTGTAGGTTGGTCTATTAGGTAGGCTGGCCCCTGGGATACAATCAATTTTGTGCTCTATTCCTCTAAAAGGTGGGAGGCCTTGGGGGCCATCCTTAGGGAAAAGATCCACAAATTCATGGAGAAGAGCACGGACAGAAGGAGGTAGATCCTTAAGTGAAGGATGTTGGAGACATGTAAGGACAGCATGACACAGCAAAAGGTAGGAAAGGTGTTTAACATGAAAAGTTTGTAAAAGAGTTTTATGAGTGAGAAGCACTTCATGATGAACATCCTAGAAGGAGAGAATTCCTCTACCTTTGTCTTAGAAGCCTTGGATAATTTAATAGAGTTGGTGGAACTCTCTTCCTCCCTCCTAGCTCTCATTTGAGCTTGGTCACTAGCAACTTGAGTACGAGTGAGGGGATGTAACACAAAAGTTTTGGAATGATGTTGGAGGGTGATCTCATTTGTATGGCCATGGTGTGTGGTTTTGCAGTCAAATTGCCATGGCCTACCTAAGAGAATATGGCAAGCTTCCATTGGAATTACATCACATAAAACTTTGTCTTTGTACTTTCCAATAGAGAACTTAACCCACACTTGATGCTTGACTTCGAGATCGCCATCTTCATTAAGCCAATAAAGTTTGTAAGGTTTGGGATGGGGTAACAAAGTCAAGTTCAACTTCTCAACCATTCTTGTGCTACAACAGTTGCAACAAGACCCACTATCAATTATCAAAGAACAAGTATTGTTCAAAATGTCACAGTGAGTGTGAAAAATGTTTTCTCTTTGATCATTGAGAGGAAGGGTTGGTTAGTTATTGAGAAGCCTCTTAATCATTAAGAGAGACCCTTCTTGAGGGTAAGAATGAAGTTTATCTTTGGACGACTTGTCACTGTGGGAGTCACTAGAAGAGGAGGATTCCTCAGAAGACTCCTCTTGACTGTTGTAGAGGTCTTGGCCCTTTAGCACAATGGTGCGCTTGGTAGGACACTGTGATGCCACATGACCTCTACCTAAACACTTAAAACACTTGATCTCACTACCTCGCTTGGAGGTCTCACCCTTATCTTGACCTTTTGCTGGGTGTCTATGAGCGGTCTCCTTGACATGAGAAAAATCTTTCTTTTGAAAATTAGATTTTGAAAAAGATAGTGAAGAATCCTTGCGAATAGGTTTCCTCAAGATTTGTTGCTCCACTTTGATGCACATTTGAACAAGTTCATTTAAATTTTGATATGGGAGCAACTCAACTTTATCTCTTATGTTGTAGTTTAGACCACTCAAGAACCTAGCAATGGTTAGATCTTCTTCCTCATCTATCCCAGCCCTCAAGATGTACAACTCCATCTTTTGCCTATATTCCTCCACAGACATGGTTCTTTACTGGAGCTTTTGGAGTTTATCCATAAGCTCTCTTTTGTAGTATGAAGGAAGATGGCGAGTATGGAGGGCCTCTTTGAGATCAAACCAATATTCAATCTCGGGAAGGCCTTTTTTTCGCTTTTGGAGGACAAGGGTTGTCCACCAATTTTGCGGCATGACATTGCAAGCTGAGGACAGCAAGAGAGACACATCTCTCTTCCTCAACCACGTGGTTGTCAAACAGTTGTTCAACTTTTGCCACCCAATCTAGATATGCCTCAACATTTTCTTTTCCATGGAATGAAGGTAAATCTATTCTTGTTTCTTTGGGGTGAGTAGGAACATGCCGTTGTCTCCTAGTGTGAGGAGATTGCCTTGGAAAGTGGCGTTGTAAGTCCTCCTCCTCGCCACTAAGATCATGATGATGTCTTAATGGGGGGCGAGAAGATCTAGGAGAAGCACGGTGAGTGTGTGGAGGATTCCTTAATTGCTCAGATATGAAGTGCAAATTGGCTTGCATGGCAGCCATTTGATCCTTGATGTCACTCACCTCTTTAGTGAGTTTGTGAAGCATACGACGAGAAACTTCTCCCTCATCATCCGCACTGGTCTTATGTTGTGTGGGTTGTGGTGAATTTTGTTGGGTTTGCACCCTTGCACGTGTAGCCCTTCTAGTGCTTATGATTGACACGGTCTAAAACTTTAGACAAAGTGTGAAATTAAGTTTGAAGAACACAAGTGAACCTCCAGGTAGGCGAGGTGGGTCTAAAAAGACCACTTAATAACCAAGGCCAATCCTAGCCAAGGCACACTTGGGCAAGTTTGAAAGAAATTCACACAATGACTAAGTGCTAAATGATGAGAATCACTAGACACTAGTTGTCAACAAAGAACAAAGAACAAAAAAATCTATAAAACACTAAAGACGGACCCCTAATTGGCCAAAAATATGTAGAGACTTTGGTCTCAAAATTTTTAAGCCACTAAACAACGTGAAAACTTGAATATAAGCTATGCGGCCTAATATAAGGTGAGAAAGCACTTAGAACTTTCAACACACTTACAACTAAAAGCAAATTACTAATGGATGATAAAGGTTCTACTTAGGAGATGGGATTGAACACCTTGTGGTTCCCCAAGACACCTAAGTAGGCCAAAATACAAGTTCAAAGAGAGTTAAAATTGGTACACAAAATTTAGGCAAAGAGGAGCAACCCGAGAGCACCAAACTTTTAGAGAACTTTGAGTAGAAAATAAGGCACAAAGGATGCTCCAAATTGACCAAAATAAGTGACTAAATTGTAGAAAAACTAGTAAACTAAAAAGATGCAACAATTACAAGCCACAATGACCAACAAAAATGCTTGAAATTGGTGTTGGAAGCTACTCCTAAGGCCAACTTGAACACCACAATTTTGGACAGCAAAGTGATGCACTCCCAAGAGCACTTTGGTGCCAAATGAAGCCTTAGTTGATGGCTTTGAAGTATACACCAATTGGAGGAATATTTTGACCCCTTGTGGATGCAAAATGCAACACCAAACAGCAACAAAACCTGGCCAAAATAATGAACAAACACAACAAACAAACTATGCCAAAGGCATTGGTTAACTCTCACTCAAGCAAGAAATTGATGGCTCAAAACTTTCCAAAATATGGTGAAGGTGAGAGGAAGAATTCAAGCACACTCTCTAGAGTTTTACTTCTCAACCACAACCTAAAATGCTACCTTAGAGTACAACCAATTTGGAAAACAAATTAACTTAACTCACAATCAAGAGCATTGAAGCCAACATTACTTGCCAATTGAAATGTATAACACAAGAAAAACTAATTAAGAAAGCTAAACCACATTGAATATGATTTGACAAGACTGAATTGAATAGCTAAAAAAAAGGACAAGCAAGAAATTAAGGTTTGAAATAAAGGAAAGCACAGCAAAAGGAATCCTAGAATGGAACTAGAATGGAGTAAAAACCAAAAACAGAAACTGCAGTGCTCATAAAATGCTTATGGTATTCATTGCTATTAGTTTTGAAATGGTTGAAAAGCCAAGAAGGGGGGGTTGAATTGGCTAGTTAAAACTTTAGGCTATTTTTGCAAGCCAAAAACCACCTTAAATTGAATCAAATAGATCACCAAGTTAGGATGCAAACAGTACTGAACTATACACTTTCAATCGATCAAAAACAGAGTTAACAGATTGATTTTACTGCACAGATTCTGTTCTGGTATAATCAATCAATTGAAACTGAAAAACAGTCGACTGAAATACTGGGAAAAATGCAGAAATGTGAATTTGAATTTTAAACCAGAAACAATGCTCAAGAATGATCAAGATCAATTCCAAATGATTATACAAACATGCTCAATGCTTCAGATGCTATGAAAACATGCAAGATCATGAAAAAGATGATTAAAGCATAAGTTCTTGAAACTTTAAAATGAAAATGCAAGAGAGAAAGGTTAAAGAAGAGAGGACACCACGAATTTTTATACTGGTTCACTCAAACCTGAGCTACATCCAGTTTGTCAAGGCAACCTGAGCTTGACTTTGCACTATTTCAAAAGTTTTATAAAGAATCCACCCTTACATTTCCAAAATATGCAAAAACACCACAAAAGACTCTTGAATCACACAAGAATCACACCAGCACAGCAAGAACCCTCTTGCAGACCTAGAAAACCACCAGGCACACACACAAAGCTTGAGAAAGATCAAACCTTAGTGGTAGCACAGCCTTCCCTACCACAAACCACTTTCTCCAAGCTTCAAACCAAGCCAAAAGCTTCAAGAATTGATCCAAGATCAATCTTCAACAGCTGCAACACCTATGATCACGAAGGAGAGAGTTTCCACAAGTTTCCATAACCAAATCGTGCTCTAAAATGATCAACAGACCTCTCTTTCGAAAATCACAACTTTTATAATCAAACTGTTACGAAATTCAACAGGTTGATTTTCAAATCAATGGGTTGATTTCACTTGACTTAAGTGAAATCAGTTGATTAAAAACTAAATTAACTGATTGAATTTGTTGCAGTCTAAGACTACTGCAGCTAACCTTTTAACCTGTTAAAAAATCATTCAACAGATTAAAAGAGACATTTTAACCTGTTGAAAAACCATTCAACAGATTAAAAACACACCAAAGACCAAACTACATCTAATTAATGCTTTAAGGTCTACAACATGAATTACAAACTACAAGTACACTTTCTTAATGATGTAACTGCATGGAGAGCACATGTTTCAGTCTTGATCACCATGGACATCATCAAATCTCCTTTCCTTCATCAATGTAGGCTTCATTCCAATGTTTATGGCTTCAAGATAGTTCAAAAGATCTTCATTCAATCTTCATCAAATCTTCAAGAAGCAAACCACCTTGGCTTCTCATGTCAACAATCTCCCCGTGATTTGATGAAGCCAACCTCTTTTCCATCTATCTTCTTCTATCTTCCATTGCAAAATGCTTCTTCCATTTGTTGGAAACCAATTGATGAAGTAACACCTTAGATTGAAGCTTGTAAACCTGAAACACATTTTACAACAGCAATATACACAAGGTAGCAAGTGTATAACTATGATTATGCTCCCCCTATCAATAATATGGGTTCAAATTCAGATTTGATTATTGATTCCAATTTTTAATGCTTAGTTTAATGTGATCAATTATCCATTTTCCAATTATCCAATTTTTCTCCCCCTTTGGATTCATCAAACAGAACAAATGCATAAAGATAACAAGCATTGTATATCATTTGATTAATACTGGAAGGAAATACAGCCAACAGAAACTGAAAACAAAAAACAGATGCATAAAGCTGATACAATTAGCCGACTGAAATGAAAACAACCAACTGAAATTGACAGAACTCAAACTGAAAAATCACAAACATAAGGATGCAATGCATGATCCTAAACAACCACCACACTCAGTCATCCTGAGGGTCATTTATGGTCTAGAATGAGTGGAGCATATCATGGATATCATGGATTTGGCCATCCAATGCCTTGAACCTCTCATTGCAATAGTTATGATGTTCATGTTGAGACACATTAAGCTCATGCAGCTGGTTCAGCACCATCCTCTCAAAATGTGAATACACAGGGCCTCTATCCTTTGGAGGATTGTAGGGAATCAAGTCCATGGGTTCAGAAGTTGGTTCTTCCTCTTGATTTGCACCACTTGGACTGGCTTCATGGTCATGTGCATCACCAACAACAGCTCCAGCAGCTGTCCATCCATTTCCCACCTTGATAAAGCCCATTTTGTGCAGATTTTGGTTGGAGGTATGGTTCAATAGTCCAGTTGACTCCTCTAGCTCATCTTCTACATCAATACCAAAGTATTCAATGAATTTAGACACCAAAACCACATATGGAAGCCTAAAATCTGTGAGCCTCTTGGCCTTGAGCATGTGATCACGAAACACATAGATCCAATCCACTTGTATATTGTGTTGAATGCAGTACATGAGTATCAAATCTCCCTCATTCAATGTTGAATGGTTGCTACCACGTGGAACAAGGATTTTTGTGACAATCATACCAAGTAACCTTTGATCCACCTTGAGACCACCAACATGGAAGTGTTTGATTTCAGCAATAGGATTTCTCAAGCATTGACCATAGTATTGCATCTTGTTGAATTCTGGAACAGCCCCAGTTTCACCTTTTCTCACTTGCACACCCCTTGGTTTGAGTCCAACCACGTCTTTCCAAGCTCTCTTGTTGATCTCCATTTGAATACCCTTGATGTTGGATAGTAGGACATCATTTTTGAACTCCAAGTTGGTGAAAAACACCTTCACCAAGTCTGGATATATTTTCCCTTAGGAATGTTGATATGCTTCCTATTCATCTTAATGAGGAACACTTGAATGTTGTCCTCATGATCCTCAAACCATGCTCCAATTCTTCCATGGCTTTCATGATTTGGAGACCTTGGAGTAGGAGGAGTGGAGTGCTCATCATCAGATTGAGTAGCTCTTTGGGAACGACGAGGCATGATGAGTGTTGGTATGGTTGTTTCTAAGAGATGTATGGTGCAAATGTAGCAACACAAGTGCAGTATTTATAATTCAACAAACTGATTTTTAGAAACAGTTGATTAAATGGTGCAGATTTTTCTAATTAATTCGTTTTATTTTACCCAAATCAATTTAATGCAGTCCAAAACAGTATCTCGTGCATTCATGATGTTTTCAATGTGTTTTTATGAGAGAATCAATCAGTTCAGATCATGTGAGCTGCATGAACATTGGAATTGTACACTAGAATGCTTTTTGGTCAAACAATTCAGTAAAAGTAACACATGGCTGATGAAATGGGCAGTTAAGAGCAGATAGTACCTGACAAAAAGATGCTTGCTTTGACTGAGTCAGCTTAACAATTCAATTCGTGAGTAAAAGCACAGTTTAAGTAAAATCAACACGCTTGCTTAGCCTTACACCATAGTCCAAAAGTTGATGTTTCAACCATATGATTTGTGCACAGCCATGTCCAGCAGCAATATATTCAGCTTCAGCTATGGAAAGTGCCACACAAGCTTGCTTTTTGCTATTCCATGAGATTAGACTTGATCCAAGCAAATGGCAAGTACCACTTGTGCTTTTCCTATCCAATTTGCACCCTGCATAGTCTGAATTTGCTGTAAGATAGAGCAAAGACCCAATCAACCCTCTATATTTGGTTGAATCTACTAGTTGCCCAACCTCATCTGCATCCATAAGGCAATTTGTTGCAATTGGAGTGGCAGCTTCCTTGTAATCCTCCATTTTGAACTTTTTTAACAAGTCAAAACAATATTTTGATTGATTTAAAAATGTTCCATGCTTGAGTTGCTTGACTTGCAGCCCTAGAAAGTAGGCAAGCTCACCCATCATGGACATCTCAAACTCTCCCTGCATTGCTACAACAAACTCTTCACACAATGTGTTATTATTTGAACCAAAGATGATATCATCAACATACACTTGAACAAGTATAACATCATTATCATGTTTTCTAATGAAGAGTGTTTTATCCACTGCACCTCTAGCATAACCTTTTGATAAGAGAATATTGCTTAGCCTTTCATACCATTGCCTTGGTGCTTGTTTCAAACCATATAAGGCCTTTTTCAATTTGAAAACATGGTTAGGATAAAGATGATCCTCAAATCCAGGAGGTTGTGATACATACACTTCTTCATTTAGGAACCATTCAAGAATGCACTTTTCACATCCATTTGATGCAATTTAAAGTTACACATGCAAGCATATGCTAAGAGTAATCTCACAGCTTCTAGCCTAGCTACATGTGCATAAGTTTCATCAAAATCAATGCCTTCTTCTTGATTATAACCTTTAGCAACTAGTCTAGCTTTGTTTCTTACTATATTACCATCTTCATCCATTTTGTTTCTAAAAACCTATTTGGTTCCAATTATATTCATGTCATTAGTTTTAGGCACTAGAAACCATATATCATTTCTTGTGAATTGATTGAGTTCATCTTGCATAGCCACAATCCAATTACTATCATTCAAAGCATCATTCACATTTTTAGGTTCAATTTGAGATACAAATGCAACATGTTCACAAAATACAATCCTACGTCTAGTAGATACTCCCTGTTTGATATCACCTATGATGTTGTCCTTTGATAAACCTCTAGGCTGGATCCAATCCTTGGGCAATTTGCTGTTTGCAGCTTTTTCAGTCGACTGTTTTTCCTTTTCAGCCAACTGATTTCCTGCAGCAGTGGACTTTTCTATAGCAGAAATCTGCTCCTGTAGAATATCTTCCTCATCTGCATTCTGACACTTGATCTTGTAATTTTGGGTTAGTTTCATCAAATACAACATGCATAGACTCTTCAACAATCATCAATCTCTTATTATAGACTATATATGCATGACTTTGTGTAGCATAGCCTAGAAAAGCACCTTCATCCGCTTTTGCATCAAATTTGCCAAGACTTTCTTTGCCATTATTTAAGATGAAGCACTTACATCCAAATACTTTTAGGTGACTTAAAACAGACCTTCTCCCTTTGAAAAGCTCATAAGTGGTTTTCTTCAAAATTGGCCTAATCAACACTCTATTTAAGACATAGCAAGCAGTGTTGACTGCATCAGTCCAAAAGTACTTAGGTAGTGAGTTTTCATTTAACATAGTTCTAGCTAGCTCCTCAAGTGATCTATTTTTCCTCTCAAAACACCATTTTGTTGTGGTGTTCTTGGTGCAAAAAAATTATGGTTGATACCATGCTTTTCACAAAAGTGTTCAAACTTTTCATTTTGAAATTCCCCACCATGATCACTTTGAATAGACACTATCTTGGAACTCTTTTCATTTTCAAGCATCTTGGCAAGTCTTTTTAAAGCATGAAAAATGTCCTTTTTGGCAGCTAAGAACAAAGTCCATGTGTACCTAGAGAAATCATCAACAATGACTAATGCATAAAGATTGCCACCAAGACTTATGGTTCGAGATGGACCAAATAGATCCATGTGAAGCATCTCTAAAGGTCTTTCAGTTGAAACAACATTTTTGGATTTAAAAGAGACCTTAGTTTGTTTTCCTTTTTGACATGCTTCACACACTCTAT
>Ga0214544_1012482_pt1:0-10000 | contig 11013 bp, 4 predicted proteins | sample CNSS3metaG_FD_160074 | JGI IMG/M metagenome (GOLD analysis project Ga0214544, IMG submission 160074) | Root nodule microbial communities from cowpea collected in UCLA plant growth center, Los Angeles, California, USA - CNSS3 | ecosystem: Host-associated > Plants > Roots > Nodule | place...
TTTAGACCAAATTTTACTTTTATGTAATGTTATGATTATTTTTATTAAAATTGATATTTTTATTAAATATTTTAATAATATTAATTATATTTAATATTAAAATTTTAAATATATTTATTTTAATTTGATATAAAATTATTTTAAAATTTTACATTTGAATTTATAAAATTATTATTTTTAAGCCAACTCTAAAATATTGTTGATATTGAATATTATACAACTATTTCGAATATAAATTTATTAATCTATATATTTATAATTTTAAAATAAAATTTAAATAAAGTTTAATGTAAAATATAAATTTAAATAAATTAAATGTTTTTAAAAATATATAATAGAAATATCACTTGTAATAAAAGTATCATCATTACATTTATAAAAAAGTTAAATTTGTTCTAAATTTGGAACACATGAAATTAATTTTTTTTAAAAAAAAATTGGACTGAAATCAAATCAAATTAACAAATATGAGGACCAAATTGAGATTCATACAATAATTTGACACGTGTCACCATATTAGATTGACACGTGGCACACTACAAACCTGACACATGACATAAATATTTTAAAAAAATTAAAATTTTTTTTAAAAAAAATTAAAAATTTTAAAAAAATTCAAAAAAATTCAAAAGAAAATTCAAAAAATTCAATGAGAAGCTGACATATGACACCTACTTAACGGTGTTAGCTCTCTACTAACGAAAATGACCTAATTGATACTAATTTATAAAAGTGAAGACCTAATTGAGACTAATGAAGATACGAGGACCAAATTGAGATTTTACTATAGAAAGGAGGATCAACGGAGTATTTTAACCTAACAAGAAACTAGTCATTTCCGTTCTTCTATTGTTGAGTGTTGGGTGACGTAAAAAAAATTATAATTTAGTTTGAAGATTATAAATTTTATGAATCGTTGGATTGATATATTTTATGGATGTTACATTATTTTAATTTAATTTATATATTTATTAAAGTATAATTGTTTGATTTAATTTATTTATTTTATTGTTCAAACATATCACTTTATATATCTTATCTAATATTATTATAAAAATAATATTAAAAGAAAATGATAAAATATATCATAAATGATCAAGTTATTTGTAAAGTTCTACGATAAGTTGAGATCCGAGTATTTGACTACATACACAATGTTGTATGTCAATATGCAAAAGTTGGTATTTTATCTATTTTGCTGATAATATTTCTTTTTTTTTTCTCTCTGTCATGATAAAAACTAAATTATCTTTTCAAATAAAAAATACAAAATACAAAATATTGAAGACGTGGACTTCAGAGTCATATATGACAACCTCTATTTAAATGTTGAAGAAGTCATTATTCAGGATCACAATTTTTTTTCCAAATCGTCCAACTTACATATAATTTCGTTTTTTTAATAAAAAATAAAACACTGCGCTTTATTAATTATAATATCGGACTAAAATTATATTTGTTATGTACAATTTAGTAAAACTATACTCATGACATATAATTTGTTTTTTTGAAATCATATAAATTTGATGACTTTTTCATATTGGTAATTTTTTTTTTAAATTACCTATTCAGTAATTGTCAAATATAACACAATAAAGTTTAAAGAACCGATTTTCTTTCTCTTATATATTTAACCATGTGAGTTTTCTTAATTAAAAAATTGTGATTAGTTTTTATTATTATTTTTACTTATTTATAGCCATTAAAAAATATGAAATATTACAAGCAACAACATAGTACGATAAATAAATTAAAAAAGAAAATATTTATGAATTTTCCAAGTTTTCTGGAACGTCACTTTAGTCTTTTTTATTATTTAGGAAATGAGTTTTCACAAATTTGTTTATACAAACTTAACATATTTTCTATAAATAGAATTAAAATAGATTAATTTTTTATTTTTAATTAAAATAAAATAATAAAATAATATTTTTTACTTAAATAAGTAATTTGTCAAACTTTTGTTAAAATATCATTTTTCTTTTTATTTTTACTACTATATTGAGTAAGTTTCTATTACTTTTAACTTAAACATCCAAACAAATCTAAAAATATTTTAGATGTTCGAAATAAAAAAAAGTCTAAAATTAATAAATAAATTAACCATTGTATACTATTTTAGTTTTTTTTATAATTAGTTTGTAAATAAATATTTTTTTTGCTAATTATTTTATTATTAACATGTTATATCAATTCTCACAATTTTATACATTAACACATTCTTAAGTATAAAATTAGATTCTATTTTAAAAATAATAAATTCAAGTAGTAGATTTTTTTCACGTATATATACTAGCAAACACACGAGGATTGTCGCATGTGTTTAGGGACGTCAAAAAAATTCGTACCCGCAGGTATCCGCGGATAAAACCCGCAACAGATAAAAAACAAATATTAAAAATGGATACCCGCTACCCGCAGATACAAGTATCTTTGATATCCGCATGTTAATGGGGCGGATACGGGTATCATAGTATTCGTGGATACTCGTACCTGCTAAACTTACGTCCCTTGACATTTTTCTCTTTCCTTTCTTTGAAATTAGACATATACATCAAACCTTACATAGATAATGACGTTTATGGTATGCTTGTTGTCAAATGATGGAATCAAAATAAAAATACTTTGCATGTTATTATTTGCTTATTTTTCAAGAACCAATTGGAGAAAGTGAGTTTGTTGATCAAAACACTAATTAAAGAATTTTCACTGTGTGTTGAGCATCATTTTATATTTACTTTTACAATTATTTGGACTTGTATCAACTTGAGTTTATTTGAATTTTATTTAAAATTCATGACAATGATGTATTTTATTTTATTTGAATTTATGATTAAATATTTATTTTTTAAATAATTTTGCAAATACCCGCGGGTACTGTGGATACCCGTGGATATGAAAAAAAATAGACGGATACCCGCACAATGGATACCCTACGGATATGATGTGAGTACGGGTACATGACATATATTTATCCAGCGGTTAGGATACGAGAGAGCTACTACATGTTCACATTTTTTAATTTTCATAAAATTTAAGTTAAAATTAATAAAAAATATATAATTAATTTTTAAAATAGTTGTTAAATATAAAATTAAAAAATAAAATATGTATACACAAAAAGTTTTTAAAAATGGTTTAAGACAGAAAAGGTTTTTAGAATAACGGTTAAAAATAAATTATTTATGAAATAAATAATTTTTTAAATAATTAAGGATAAAACTGGAATAATAAAATATGGACACAAAATATTATATCTCTTTATATATTATTATAAAAAATAATTAAAAATAAAACTGGAATAATGAGACGTGAAGACGATGATATCTCTTTGGATATATCCTCTTCAAAATATCATTTGCTTATCTACAATTTTTTTTAAAACATACAATTTAGTAAATATGTAACCCAACTTGAAGAGCACAAGAATAGTATTCGATAATTGACTTTGACAACAAACCATTGTGGCAGAAGCACTCAGCAGACCAAAGAAGTAGTGGAATCAACCAAGGTTGTCCATATTTACATGATCAAAATACAAATTGGTCCTTTCTTCTGGGGAAGCACTCAATTACCAAGTTCAAACGCAATCAACAATCAACAATCTATTGGCTAATGGCTACTTATTTAGTTTTCCAAAGGGTTATTCAGTCAAGAACTTGTTTGGAAACATTATGGCCTCTTTCAAGTTTCAATATTTTTGTTTCACCAAACCAGTTTGATGAGTCTTCTTCAGTCGCACAGAAGTTGAGATACAGCTACAGCTTCCAACTGTGATTATTGAATTGCTCAAGTCCTGTAACCCACTGCCTTCATTGTTGAATGAGTTTACAATACTTTGCCTTCCTGTAACACATCAAAAACGTTGTTCAATCATTAAAAACATATTATTAATTTGTATTTCTTTTAATATATAATATTTTACCACATAAATGTCATGTTACTAGAATCATTGTTCTTGGATCCTAAAGAGTTAAAGTTAAGCAGAGCACAAATCCCAAACATAATGTTCAAGACCATCTATTAAGGATTTGGGCAATATGATGGATTAAGCCCATTTGCTGACTCAATTATCAAAACACATTTGTTAAGAACTTTCCCTATGTGGATCAACTACAGTACATATACCTCAGCATTGCATTTAAGGCCCAGAAAGGTTCAGGAACTAGTCCCATCTTCTATTAAAAAAAAATTAATCCTATATCTGATTCTTTTATAAAGAACAGTAACCAATTCTGTTATAGGATTTACTAGTCATAATAGATTTAATAAAACCACTGAACTCTTCGAAAAAAAAAGAGGCATGGAATAATTTGAAATTGATTAAAGTTAACCTGAACTTCAAGGGATATATGAAGTTATTTAGGATAAGGGAGTAAAAAAGTATATCACAGTCTATACACCTTAATTTTATATGTACATTTATTATATCTTTGGTTTTTCTTCCTGTCTCTCTCTTTTTATCACATCATACATCTTATAAACCTATAAATTTTATTCTCTCCATGGGTGTATGTCAAATATTGATAAACTTTTTAGCGTACGTGAATCATTTACAAATAATTATCAAACTAAAACTGTCCTATATCACTCCAACTTTTTATATTCATTTATGTCATGCACAAACTTATACAAACATGTTTTCACACTTTAAATCCTATATCCATACATTACTTAATAGAAATATTTTAACAGTCAATATATAGTATTTTTCTCAAAATAAAATTAAAAATCTTTTCGTACAACTTTTACAGGGTAAAATTACAAAGTCTCTTATGCAACTTGTACTACAAAAATTGTAACTCTTCTCTACAATTTTCACATAAGAAACTTTCCATTCTTTCTAACACTCAAGTATCCAAATCTCCTGTACATCATCCTCTTGCAACCTTTATCAGGATGCAATTACAAAAACTCTCAAAACACACAGCTACCCCAAAAGATATCCTAATTGTAGTAAAAAATTTCAAATCACCACTGAAATTTGTCTTGCGACAACGTGTGGAGATTCTATTGGAATATTTCCGACACGACAACTGGTGCTGAGCACAAAATAAAAGCATGCATGTTGAGATAGAAAATTATAGTAGAACTCAGGATGGAGATGAGTTAAAGACGAACATACAAAGATCTCGCGAAAATCGGATCTTGTGATGAACGAATGTTCCATTGCAGAAGACAAAGACATGGTAGCAGACGCGATAATGGAGAATGACGAAGGAGTAGTATTGGCGAGTGGAGGTTCCCTTTGAAGGGAATTTGACATCAGCATTGGACCGAGTCGAATCCAATATCGTTGCCGGATGCTGATCTCTGGTTAGGAGAAGCAGTAGTGCAAGAAGGGCTCTAAGGAAGAAACAGGAAAATATGATACCATGGAAATAAAGTGAGCGACAACAACAGCCGGTGATGATTATGATTGTGGCATTGCTGAAGTTCTGGATGCCGTCACCCTTGTTGTTGAACGAGCTTGCTATCATACCCGCTTTGCCTCCAATTTTGATTGTTGCATTGAACAAGTTTTGCGTGCCGTCCCTTTCCTTGTTGAATGAGTTTACTATGCCACCTTCTCCGATACTTTGGCTTCCTGAAACATCAAATATAAAACGATTAGCAAGTGAGTACTCTCGATCGAGACAATACTTAAAGAAAAGTAATGCAGGGGAAAACAGAACTATCTTGACCATTACCACGGGAATGGAGGAAAAAGAAATTCATAAGGGAAACGATCATACCACAACCTAAACCACTCACGCATAATGCCTTAATAAAGGAAGAACTATCAAACACCTTCTATTCCATAAATCTTATATATTGTGTGTAGCAACCTGGATTTTCAGGTATATACTAAAACAGACAATGAGTCAAATGCATAACTGGTTCACAGTAAAGAGAACTTCATTGGTTCACACGACCAAGGTGCCAATCAGTTGTTATGTCTGAGATAAGAGATTAAGGAGTTTAAGGTGGAAGAAAGTACTTACAGGTAAATTACTTAATGTACTACGTTGAGCATAAGCATTAAGAACTGAATTTTTAGTTACTTGAGGATCAAACTTTAACTGGCACAAAACAGCTCCAGAGAGTCTGAGGAGAGTGCAATCCAGTTCAAAATTAGAAATTCCCCCACCGTATAGTATCCAAATGGGGACTGTCTTCTTTTGAACCTTTCGCAAACGTGGAAATTAAGTGGCCAAATCCTTAAGAACCTGCAACATCAGATCAAACACATTAAATTACAACATTTTTAAACAAAGGAATGAGTTAAACAATGAGCTCTGTTGCATTAAATTTCATATCAAACCATGTTGCATAGTGACAACGTGATATTTTGCCATTACTTTGACTGAAATTTCAAATCCCAATGATAATATAGAAACCAAAAAAGCTAATTCGTATAGCCCTGTAACACTGAAAACCTAGTTCCAAGAGAATGCAGTTTGTCCAGAGAATTCATGATCTCATTTGTCTATTATCTTGTTACCTCGACGGTCTAATGCCTAACATAATATATAGATATGCATACCCAAGGAAGATAAACTAAATCCAAATATCAGAACAAAGTTCCAAAATTCTTCAAACAAATTGTTTTGGACCACTATGAAGAATTTGGACACATCCAAGGTGTTAACCCTTAGAAGACATCCATCGATGACCTTCAGTGATGGACAGACATCAATATACATGTGAAGCATTGAATCGTAGTGCTAGTTTACTAGATGTGAAAATTCTAGTAAAATTTGGTTGAGAAGTTATTTTGAAGCTACCTCATCTGTTAAGACCCAAGAGAACTTGGTTTGTTTCTAACTTTTATCCTTAATTTCTTTGTATCATGCGTATAGCTTCAACGTAAGTGAATTACAGCACCAGCTCGTAAGAACATATGAAGATTCTGTTCCCCATACACACTTGAGGCCTGGTGCTGAACACAAAACAAGACACATATACTTTCAGATCTAATATGCTTGGAAAAAAATAAACTACTAAACGCATCATATCAAATCATACACATTCCCAAAAGGAATGAAAACTTACAAAGACATCACCGAATTTGGACCCGGTGGTGGAAGAAGCTTCCGTTGCAGGAGTGTCTTTGTCGTCTGCAACGGAAAGTTATGGAGAATCTAAAAACGTAGTTGGCGTACGGTGATTTAGAAGTGGAGGGGATTTTGTGGACGTCCGATTGGGAGATACAGTACCTGAGAAAGACAGAAAACAGAAAATAAATAAATAAAGAAACTAACAAAGAAATCAAACAAGAAAGTATTTTGTTAATTTAATGATACCATGCAACTCAAATTCGGTACAGCAACAGCAACAGCATCCAGTAAGCATGATTTTGGCATTAGCAAAGTTCTGAGTGCCATTGCCCAGATTGTTGAATGAATTCGTCACTTTACATCCGCCGGCTTGACGTATATCAAACACTGAAAAATTAACAAAAGGAGAGAGCTTTTTCGATGGAAAAAGTGACGCCATTTTCAGATTCATACTCCCAATATCTCTGTTTCTGTCTTTGAAGACGAGAGAATGGTTCCTTCGACTGAGTTGACTTTTTATACAGCACTCCTTCTTCCTTATAGATGATTCACACGAACAAGAACCAACCACCACCTAATGTGTGAAACTTAGGCTCGTACTCCAATTCCTAACCAATCATGACCTAAGATATGATTCAAATAAAGTAATTGAGACGGTTCATACTTATATGCATTCTTTTTAAGCCGCCGCTGGTCAAATTTCTGGAATATTCCATGATTATGGTATATGTCTAATTAATTCATAAGTATAACAGTTAATGAAAGAAAAAATAATTAAGTTACTCTAGTTTCCCTTATTTAAAAATAAACAATAATTATGTATAGATGCTTTATATCTATAATACCATAATAGAGAAAGAAATAATGAACAGCAAAAATAGAGACAGGAGTATCTGTCGGTGAATTAAGGATTTATGTTACCTGGTACATAAAATTTTACAAATTTACTTTGTATTTTTTTAAAAGTTTACTTTAATTTATTTCAATACAGTAAATGTAAAATATAGAAACTGAAATGAAAAATTAAAAATTATACCGAGTGTGCCGATAAGTTATTATAAGAATTTAAAACTGGTCACGTGAATTGATTTTAGTAATTTATAACTTAGAGATATACTTGAAATGAATGATTGAAAAAGGACAAAGCTCATCAACACACAAAGTTCTAACTTTATAATCTTTCTTCCTCTGTCCTTGTTAAGGGAAAAATATTTATAAGACTGGTAAAAAGTAACCCACCCAAAAAAAGGAGAAATAAATAAAAGAGAAAATTGTCTTTATTTTCTTTTAAACAAATTTCTTTCAATTTACTTTCTATAAAATCAAACAAAAGGTTTTAACTTTATCTTAACAAATTAAAATAGCCTATTTTTTATTATTTTACTTTCTTTGCTTTCATTTTATTTCTTAAACGAGACATACCTTTATTCTCTGGATTCACTTCAAATAACTTATAGTGAATATAAGCTCATAATTTTTTTTCATCTTTTATTTTTTCTAATTTCACAGTAAGTCTTTTTCAGATCATCATGCATGGAGAAAATTAAACACATAATCAATTTTCATTTTTGTTTTTCAAATTATATATTTTCAAAAATAACTTCAAACGCCGAGCCTATGCAGAAAAATACTCTAAGCACCAGTATAAAATTATAAAGACTTTTATCTCTGTTTACATTTTTCTATTATTTATATTTTTACTCATTATATATGTGTGAGAGTGAGACTTTTATCTCTGTTTACATTTTTCTATTATTTATATTTTTACTCATTATATGTGTGTGAGAGTGAGACTTTTATCTCTGTTTATGTTTTTCTATTATTTATATTTTTACTCATTATATGTGTGTGTTGCCTTTGGAAATGGGTACTTGGATAGATTTCATTACCAAAAGCCCATACCACTACTTACGTTGATTATGTTAATCTCTTTCTTTCTGTTTTTATTTTAATTTTTTCCGTTGTCAATTTAATTTTTAAAATGTTTTTTAAGAAAATCACTTTATAGAATTTATAATATATATTAAAAAATTAAATACCGAAATTACTTTCCCTCGAATATGAAAAAAGACAGTGAAGGAAAAGGGGTATGAAAGAGCAAAATGAACATTTTGATTGCTTGGGCCCAAAACAATAGACCTTGTTCTAGCGTCCAGCCCATGAAAGCATTGACTTTTAGTGCTGAAGAAAACTTATAGAAGATTGAATTTAATGGTATTTGTGAGTCTTTTTTATGATCCATTTTGGTGTGATTTTGGGTTGAGTACTGTTGCAGAAGTTGGATGGTGTACTTGGGCCTCTTTTTCTTTGTATGATATTTAGACATAAAAGAAAACGAGTCTTGGCCACCTACTAAACAATGAAGTCATGAATGCCATTAAAAACAAAACGGTGTAAAAAATATTTGCATCTTGAATAGAAATTACGAATGAACAGTTTTTGAATATTTGGTCTTTTATAAGGAGGACTCTTACCGTATATAGCAACCAATAAATACCAAAAGAGGAAAAAAAACGGGTCCAAGGATAACAAATAAACTTGTCTCGTAGTTATTATCCGAACTCCTTCTTATTTTGAGGGAGAAAGTTTGCATTAACTATAGGCTTCAGTTCTTTAAACAACTAAGATCTATTTGTTTGTTAGGATCAAAATTTTACATCCCCACCAAAGCTTTTTTATTTGTGCCGCTCCACTCCTCCACTACAACCACACTCTTCCGCTCTCCTCCCTTCCTCGTCGCCAATGCGAACTTATATAATATTTAACTTTATCTATTCTATCCAATGTGGGATTTTTAACTCACACTTAGACTATTCCCAACAATCTCCCCTCAAGGGTGAGTCCATCGGCTCTGATACCACTGATGAGTTTATATATATGGGTTATGTTTATAGTCATTGAGAGATTGCGATTCTATATGGTTATATGATATTAGTCTTACACATATAAGACCTTTGACA
>Ga0214544_1012484_pt1 | contig 11011 bp, 4 predicted proteins | sample CNSS3metaG_FD_160074 | JGI IMG/M metagenome (GOLD analysis project Ga0214544, IMG submission 160074) | Root nodule microbial communities from cowpea collected in UCLA plant growth center, Los Angeles, California, USA - CNSS3 | ecosystem: Host-associated > Plants > Roots > Nodule | place: USA...
GTTGATTATAAAAATAGCATGAGATAGAACCTTGATCCGGCTTCACGTGTTGCTGTGAATATGAGACAGGATCGAATGTACTGAGGAGCAATGCCTCCGGCAAAGCAAACCTCAGCCTGAGAAACGTAGGAGTATCGATTCCCAAGGGTGACAGCGACCCAAATGCCACCAGGAGCATAAACTTCATAGCGATAAAACTGAATCTGAGAGCCTGGTGGGAGGACCTGGGTGGAAGGGGTTGGTTGCCATGCATTGTTGAGAGTGGTGCTCACAAAGGCGTGTGTTGTAGTTGGAGGCCTGTTTGAATCAAGAGGAGCACCTGCATGTTGAATGAAGTGAAGCAGATCATAGTAAGTGTTGTTGGGAGTTTGTCCCTGTGGCCATGCTTGGAAGCCATTAGCAAAGATCTCTTGGTAGGGCCTTCTGTCCCAACGATACACAGGGCGACGGATATCAAGATCTAGGTCACCTGTTCTGTATACAACTTCTGTCAAGTTTCCTTGAACAACGTTAACACGGTTCAGATTCTCCAACAAATTTCGAGCTTCAGCCAAATCTTGTTGCCCTAGAGGCTGTGAGAATTCTGAGGAACATCCTCTGGAAGGATCATTTGGTGGAGGGAATGACATATTTTTGTTCACAAAAGGATGAATAAGATAGATAGATAGAGTTGAAGGGAGAGATATGATTTGGTTTGAGAATGCTTACATTCCTCTCAGAGGCACCTATTTATACTGTCATGGAGTGGGAATTTTCTTCCTCGGTATACTGAAGCTACCGTGAAAACAATTATTTCTACGTAAAGCATGTGACAAATGTGTTAATTTACATGCATATGCAAACGTGTTATTCTCAAGTTGAAAGGGACGACCACAAAGTGCTTTTCTTCCAATAAATGGCAAACGTGTTAATTTACATGCATATGCAGAATTTTATATCACGGGAGCAAATTTATACAATAAGAAAATATTTCATTATCAATTAATTTATTAATTCAAAATTTGTGATTATTATAGTGAGCCATTTAAATATTACTGTTATATAAAAAAAATTTAGTATTGTTCAGAACATGCTCTTCCGGATAAGGTTAAAGGATCGGGTTACACGTAACCTAATAAAAACCGACAATATTCTTTGGGTGTCTTCCTTAAATAATTTGTTTTATGTTATTAGTTCATCTTAAATAAAAGGGCAAAGGTATTAAAAATTTTGGATACTCTTAATCGTTTCTGGGGCTGTGGCTTTTGGGGATAAGGTTAGCATGTATCCTAAAAGTTGTAGATTTCCTGTTATTTGGTCATGATGCCAAGATTTAGTATTTATTGTATAAGTTAATTTGTATAAGAATTAGAGTATTCTTAAGTGTTCTTTTTAATTTATTCATTTTTGTTTAAAAAAAAAAACTAAATTGGAACACGTAAACAAATGTTATCTATAATGTACATGTGCTTTTTGTCATCACATAAACCAATGTTATGAACTTTGGTGGCTTCTACACTCTTATCTCATCTTCCAATAAATTAATACTTTACTGTCTTATCTAAACCGTGCCGTTTGCCTCATCACATAAACTCTATAAGTTGCTCCATTCGTGCTATCATAGGATATTTTAATCTGTAATATATAAATAAACTCGATAAGTATATGCTGAATAATATTTTTCTAATATTATAACCTAAAATATTATATAAAGGATATCGTTCATCTTTATATATTGAAAGAGTATAAAAAATACTACAGGAATATATATATATATATATATATATATATATATATATATATATATATATATATATATATATATATATATATTACTGATAAAAATAAGTAAAATAACTTAAAAGTATTAGTCCGTATAATTGATTTAAAAATGTTTTAGTTTTATTTATTTAAAATCTCTTACTCCTGTCTTTGGAAAGTCATAGAAAAAGGACTTCATGCTCGAAAGGACGATGATATTTTGATATTTAAAATTGTTTTACTTTTGACTTGATCTTTTACTTCTTATTACTTTCATTTTACAATACAAAAATTATTTTTGCAGTGATAATTATCTTGGTATAAATCTGAAATGGTTGTTAAATAGTTTCAAAACAATTTTTAAAAGAGGTCCACATGACATAGAAAATAAAACTAATTATTAAATTGTATTATAAAATTTAAGATAATTATGGAAAACTATATTATCCCCTAAATTGAATGTAGTCGGCAGTATACGCAGTAGACAACCGGACAAAATTGAATGCTGGTCCAAAGCACGCGCAACACGTGAGAAAACAAATCATTTAGGACAATGATATTGTTTTAAATTTTTTTTTTTTAATAATTATATACAATAAATTTTAATACTTCAAAATTAAGTTTTTATTATTTTATTAGTAGATTTAGTTTATAAAATTGTCTTATAGTTGTACTGTCATTTGATATTTTTTGAATGATAACTTTTAATTTATAGCAGTTGGATTAATACAATAAAAATAATTATTGAAATAATTATTTCTTCTTAAATAAAGGGCAAACGTGCTAAAACTTTTGGATATTTTTAGTCGTTGTTGGGGCTGTGGTACTTGAAGATAAGGTTTAGAGAGGGGTAACAGGTAACCTTAAAAACTACTAAATTCGAACACGTAAACAAATGATATCTAACTAATTGTGCATGTGTCGTTTGCCATCAACATCAATGTTATGAGCCTTCTGGTCTCTACACTCTTATCTCAGCTTCCAATAGATTAATACTTTACTGTCATATTTAAACCGTGCTCTTTTCCCACATCAACTCTATAAGTTGCTCCATTAATTCATACTATAAAGGATATTTTAATTTGTTAATATAAAAATATAAATATATGCCGAATAATTTTTTTTAATATTATAATTTAATATATTAAATAAAGAATGTCGTTAATCATTATATATGGAAAGAGTATAAAATTACTACAGAAATATATATATATATATATATATATATATATATATATATATATATATATATATATAATACACACTTTTTTTTTTTTATTTTTTTTAATTGTTTGGTTTTCATGATATTCATTCGCATCTCCAAACTTATTTTCGTCTTATCATAACATTTATGTAATTATTTTCAAATGATGTATATCAACTAAATATTTTTTATGTCTCACGTTTAAATATTTCTACTTCTTTTTAATATTTTTATTTATTGTATATTTTCTTTTCGCATGAGATTGTTTAACACTCTCAATTTAAGTCTTCAATAACATAAACATTTCATTTTCTAGGTAATATAAAAAATTTATCTTCTTTAATAATTTTTGTTTCATTTGAAGACTTTACGGATTTGGATTTTACTGACCTGAATGCATGTGTGGATTGTATTATAGGCAAACAAACAAAACACACAAAGAAAGGAGCCACAAGAAACACTGAACTTCTTGAAATCATACACATTGGTCTGTTTGATGTAAATTTCTTCAATAGAGTGAAGTACTTCATCACCTTTATTGGTGATTTTTTGCATTATGGACAACTCTATCTACTGCATGAGAAATATCAATCAGTGAATGTCTTGAAAAGTTTATATAAATGAAGTTGAAAGGCAATTAAATAGAATTGTTAGAATCATAAGGTCAAATAGAGGTAGTGAGTATCATAGATGATATGATGAAAGTGGACAACACCCTGGTCCATTCGCTAAGTTCCTTGAGAAACATGATACTTGTGCTTAATACACAATGTCCAACATACCATAACAAAATGATGTATTAGAAAGGCGTAATTGAACCTTCAATTTTGTCCTTCAATTTTGTTAACATTGAAGTTTTTTTCCTTTTAAGAACTGCAACTATTTATCAAAATATCTAACATACATCCCCACTTAATCTATCAGTACTCCCCACATAACTCATAAGTAACTTATGGGACTTTTTTTCATGCCCACCATCCAAATAAGGTGATATTGAATTTAGTGGTAATGGAAATCCTTTTTGTCTTATATTATGTTCACATTCAACATTTTTTGTTTGCATTAAAGTTTTTTTTTTTTAAGAACTGCAACTAATGACCAAAATATCCAACATAACTTCACTAGTGCAGATTTGACATTTTATTTTGCCTTATAGGCCTCGGTTATAGCAGAACCGAAACCTATAAGGAGGCGGTGGCATTTTTGCAATTTCGTCCAACTATATTGCCTCGGGTATCTGAAAACTGGTGCAGTAAAGGGACTTTAGGCCTCGGTTACAAAAGAACTGAAGCCTATAAGGCAGCTCAATAAGCAAAATTTCAAAATTGTCACCAACGTCAACATTTTTTGCCTCTGGTGTTTAGGGACCAAAGCAGTAAAGGGACTTTAGGCCTCAGTTATTAATTGAACCGAGGTCATAAAGTCTGTTAAATTCCCAAATCGCGAAATCATTTCACTATTCATTGTCTTCTCACAACTCTTTGTGCGCAAAACCCTATTCGCTCTCTCTGTCACCACCATTGTCCATCTCTGCCGCCCACCAACTACAGTTGTTGTCCGTCGTGCGTCGTCACCTCTGTCGCGCCATCCATTGTCACCGATTAAATCATCACCTCTCGCTACTGGTGAGTTCGAAAAATGGGTTTCCCTTCGTATTTTGTTTTTTTCTTTTTGCGTTTTTGATTCGTTTGTGTTGCTTTAGGGTTCACAGGTTTCGGGTTCAAAACACACCATTGTTCTGTCACGAAGAGACACCATTGTTGCAACTGTGTGGGCTAAGTGTGAATCTGAGGCATTAATTGTTGTTATGAACCTAGTGGCTGTGACTGCTGTGAATGAGGTAGCAACAAATTTGACGAATTTTGTTGTGATTGTAATTTAATCCATTAGTACTCCACACATACGTCATAAGTAACTTAATCTACACAGATCAAAGAATATGCTAACAGAACCTAAACAATGGAAAACTAAAAATGCATAGATGTTCATGTGTGAAGACGCATGGAAAATTCGAGTGTGACCAAGAAAAGGATGGATGAACAAATTAAAGATGCAAAACAATTTGAATAAACATCAATTAAGTTTAGAAATTGAAATCATACAAAATATCGAGTAAAATGTAAAATCCTAATTCGTGAACCCTAAAAATTAACGATTAAAAGCACAATTGCAAAATTATATATGATCATCCAAGAAATTGGTATGGAAACGAGTCAAACAGTTCAAGTATTCATTTTAACATGATTAGAAATGAGAAAAAAATCTAAAAAACAATGAAAAAGAAAAATCGAAGAAGAGCTTGTTGTGATGAGGAAAGCTTGGAGTGCGTGTTTGAATTTGGAAAAAACTTGAAAAAACAATTTTTCCTCTTTAAATTTTGACCCACCCACAGGTGTGTAGGTTCTCTTTTTCATTTTTATTAAACTTTAAATTACAAATTAAATGCCACGTAAGTTAGGTGTCAAAATGAGTTTACTTTTGTGTCTATATATCATTTTCGTTTCAAAAATCAACTCTGCCAAAATATATAATTGTTCCAAGGTAAAAAAGTTTGAAATGCTTTGTTAAACCAAACAACACACTTCTATTAATTATTAAGCCATTAAATACACATACAAGAACAGAAAACAAACATCCACACACACTTGTTACATTATGAAAGAAAACAAACAAGCATCATCAAATCCTAATTTTACACTAGGAAAGAAATGGAAGCAAACATTGGCTACAGATGCCTTATTCTTATCATATTATCACATCTGTTTCTTTTATAATCAAAGCTCATCATGCTGATCAGGGTAAGGTTCTTGATGATCAGAGTGAGAATGAGCATCAAGTCCTTTATTGTCGCGAGGCAGAGTGCCCTTAAGACATGGCCAACCATCGAGGATAGGCCTCACATCACCCACAAGAGTGTCATGAGTATCCCCTGGGGTGAAATTGATCCTTACATATTTCTCTCCTTTGAAAAGATAAGCTTGACCCTCCTTATGAGAAGCAAAACATGCATCAATTCCATTTTCAAAGATGGTACCTTTCAACACAGGAAATCCATCGCTGATGTTACGAATGGTGCCAACAAGCTGCTTGGAATCATAAGCTATGCGACCATACTTATTGCCCTTGAATAAGTAAACTTCTTTGCCTCTGGTTGATCTAAATGCAGAGTCTATACCATTCTCAAACACAGTATTTTTCAAGACAGGAAACATGGCTGCAATTGTCATAGGACCCGACAGTATGTTGTCATCTGTAGTTCCTGGAGCATAGTCAATGTAGGCACAAAGATTGGTGGAGAAGATATATGCTTTGCTAGCTTCAGTATCGAAGGCACAGTCTATTCCATATTCTCCAAACGGCGTATCAAGAAGTGATGGAAAGCCATCACAGATCAAACGCAGATCAGTGAGGATCTTATCCTTTGTGTCTCCAGGAGTGTAATACACCCGCACATACTTATTTTTCAAGAAGAAATAAACTTCATTTGGTTTTGATGAACGAAATGCAGAATCTATGTAACTTGACATATTTTTGTTCACAAAAGGATGAATAAGATAGATAGATAGAGTTGAAGGGAGAGATATGATTTGGTTTGAGAATGCTTACATTCCTCTCCGAGGCACCTATTTATACTGTCATGAAGTAGGAATTTCCTTCCTCGGTATACTGAAGCTACCGTGAAAACAATTATTTCTAGGTAAAGCATGTAACAAATGTGTTACATGATCTTTTAGCCGTACTTTGCTTTCTTCTTCTTCTTTTTTTTCAAATATACTTTCACAAAATTTTTATTTGACAAATACTATTTTTGATAAGAAGATCTTGACATTTTATTATTTTATCTTTATGATTTTCATAAAAAAAATAAAAAACTATTCTATTTAATAATTTTGTTAATTTTATCAACAAAATATTTATCACAAAATCATTTTTATACATATTATTCTTAAGTTGAAAAAATGATCATGAAGTACTCTACTTATAATAAATGGCAAACTTATTAAGTTATATCTCACTAACAATTAATTTTAATAACTCAAAATTTTTAATTATAAAATATAACGGTTGAATTATATATAAAAAAATGAATTTTTTAATCATTGTTTAGAACATAGCTCTTCCGGATAAGGTTAAAGGGTCGGGTCGGGTTACACGTAACCTAATAACAACCGACAATGTTCTTTCGATGTCTTCCTTAAATATAATTTGTTAGGGTGGGATGGGATGTATAGCATATAACTTGTGCATGTGCCGTTTGCCATCACATCAATGTTATGAGCCTTCTGGTCTCTACACTCTTATCTCAGCTTCCCATACTTTAATACTTTACTGTCTTATTTAAACCGTGCTGTTTGTATCATCTCATAAACTCTATAAGTTGCACCATTCATACTAGCAAGGATATTTTAATTTGTTAATATAAAAATATAAATATATATGCCGAATAATATTTTTTAATATTATAATTTAATATATTAAATAAAGAATGTCGTTAATCTTTATATATGAAAAGAGTATAAAAATACTACATAAATATATATATATATATATATATATATATATATATATATATATATATATATATATATAAAATTTTTGTGAAAGTTTTAATCATTGTTCAGATTAGTGTAGGAGACAAGGTTAAAGGGATGAGTAATATGCCTAACCTAAATGGCTAAGAAATTGGACACATAAAAAATCTTTGTTCACTATGTCATCTTCTCGTTCTTATACTACCATAAGATATTCTGATTCGAAATATATAATTATATAAATTTTGAAAGAAATTTGATGGAGATCTCATTTAGTATAAATATAACTAAATTATTATAGTAAAGAGTACAAATTTTACCTTCCAAATTAAAAATTTGATTTGAAGTTTATTTTTCGGATGTATATTAGAACATATTAGTATCTACTATAAGACAATCAAGTCTTTTGAGTTATTTGTTATAAAATCCTCATATTTAGGCTTTTTTGAGCGTGAAATCTACAAAATAAAATTTTAGAAGTGATGGAGAATTAAAAATAGTGAGACTTGTTAATTTTAATGTTAAAAGATTTTAATATAAATAAAATCGTTTTAAAAGAGTTTTATTATTTTAAAACATACTATCTCTAAAAATCATTCTTTTAGAGTTTTCTGACTTCTCCCTAGGAGTTTTGTTTCTTTGATCGTCTGATTGAAAAATCGAGATTATATGATTGATTTCTTGGCGAGCTTTTCACATTAGACCGATCAGTTTTTTCGATCGCGTAAGTTGAGTTTCTGCCATCTTTTTGGTCTATTTGTATTTTTTGTCGCATGTGCCTTTTCTGCTTGCATGTATCGTTTTAATCATCAATATGAGTCTTTGCTGATTAGTGATCATAAGGCTATGTCCTAATCTGATGTTTGTATGTATAGATAGAGCATCCTGTGAGGTTAGAGGCGTTTGACGTTTAAAGAACGACCTAAGCAGGATAACAGGTAAGGAAAACTAATAGCTTTTAGAGTTAGTGAGTCACATCTTGTATGATTGTGAAGTATTTGATATGCTATAATGAATTATTGATGCTTGTGATTGTGGTATGTTGATCTCTTAAATGATTGAATTGAAATTGATTGTATTGTTTGAATTGAGGGTATTTGAGAAAGATGGAGTTGTTGGATCATGAACCTAATTGGTGCGACCTAGTATAATTTAAAACTCTTTTTTACCATTGTTTATAGGAGTACCAATTGGAGTAATGGAACAGGTCCAAATTGTTCAAAAACCTTAATTTGATGTTGTTGATATTTGATACAACGCTAAGCCTCATGTGGCAGCGTTGAGCGCTCATTTTTGCGAATCGATTGGCGCTGACATTGGCCAGGTAGCGTTGAGCATAGGTTTTGCAAATTGATCAGCGTTGGACGTCACTTTCTGGCACTCAACGCTACCTACACAGCGTCTTATTGGTAAAATGAAGATTTTGCTTCGTTAACCGTTAGATTAAACTAAAATTTTGACAGCTGATTCTAGACACGTGAATCTTCATTTTGACTGGTGGGATCTTTGTTTGAAGTCTGTGGTTAGAGAAAGGGTTTTCACCAGGTGGATGTATTTCATATATAGCGACAATTGCTGTGTTTTCCTATTTTTGTTGTTTTGGTTACTTTGGATGTTCGATGTATACTTCAATTGGATTTTGTAGTCCTTATTGCTATGAATTAAGATAAAAATGTTATTATGCATATATAAGAAGATAATTGGTATGAAATGTTGTGTGAGCATGCCAAGTTATGATGTTTAAAGAATTTCATCCAAATTTCTCGCTTAAGCTACAACACCTCCAAATTTGTTTCGTTCTGTTTTGTCCTTTGCACGCTTTTTCTTTGAAACTTCATTGATTGTAGTCATGTTATTCGAACCTCTCTGGTTGTGGTCCCTATTCCAATCGCTCAGCCTCTAATCCTTTTCATTTATATTTCACTACACTTATTTTGTAATGACTGTTAATTGTGCTTGTTGGGTGACTGTTGTTTGTTGCTGAGGTAACAGAAATAGGAAACTAAGTGTTTATGAAATAATCATCTAAGTACTGATTGTCGACATCCGGTATTTATATTGTAGAATTGAATGTCGACATTTGTAAAAACGTGTTAGACTGGATGTGGACATCCAATATGTGTTAAATCTGGATGTGGACATTCGGTATGTGATGAATCTAGATGTGGACATCTGGTTCATTGTACAAATGAATGTCACATGGCTTGTGCACTTTCGATTTATTTTTAATTTTAACATGTGTTTATTAATTTTTATTCTTTGAAAGAACAAGCATTCAAAAACATGAACCGGATGTCAACATTCGTAATAGTGTATTTTAAATTGACATCCGTAACAAGCATTCAAAAACGTGAATCGAATGTCACCATCTACAATTCAAAAACATGAACCGGATGTCGCCATCCACAATTCAAAAACGTGAACCGAATGTCGTCATCCACAGTTCAAAAACGTGAACTGGATGTCGACATCCGTAATAATGTATTTTAAAATTGACATCCGTAATAAGCATTCAAAAACGTGAACCAAATGTCAACATCCGTAATGTTTCAATTCAACAGCAACATTTGTTTCTATATTTAAAAAAGCGGGATGTTGACATCTGCAATGTAATTACTTGAATCGGATATCGACATTCGTAATGCTCTTTAATAGAGAAAAAAAATTCTTTTACGGAACTCCACTTTGTCTGTTTCCAAAAAGAGATTCAAACAAAACTCATTTACTAATTTAAACATGGATTCCATACATAAAACATACAAATGATTAAATAGGTGAAGATCGAAAGGATGTGAAGCACTAAAAACACAATAACAATGGACTCCGAATCTGAAATCTGGAGGTGGAGGGTGTGGCCGTTGCTGCAATGCGAAGAGAAGAAACAAGATATGATGGATGTGGAGAAAAAAGGACCGCTGTTCCAGGAACTAGGTCAAATTGAATATTGGGGTACATGGGTGGACTACTATATTAAATAAAGAAGAGAGAAATTTTACTTTTATTTTTTACTGTAAAAGGTAAAGAAGAAATTAAAAAACTCTTTGGAGATACAGGAGAAACCAATGGGGTACAAGAAGAAACCATTAGGGTACAAGGAGAAGTCCCCTTATTATGACAGATAGGCTGTAGATTACTTATATTGGATTTCAGCGGGTTAATGGACTCATAATGGGCTCAAAACGTCAGTGCTATATGTGTGTAATTCTTTTAGGAAATGATGACACATGCTATATGTGTAATATGCTAGTTAGTGCTTGTAACTAATTAATATATATTATTATGTATTCTCTCTTAAATGTAATGAAACTAAACTCAAATCTTTATTCGCAAAACATGTTATTGATTCGTATGAAACTAAACTCAAATCTTTCAAATAAAATGCTGGTTTCCAGAACTTAGAAAAAAAAGTGTGATGAAATTGTGATAAAAAAAAAAAAAAAAAAAAAAAAAGGAAATATTTTTTTTTTTTTTTATTGAAAAAAAAAAAAAGATGGTGGACTAACTAATATTTTTATCAGTTAATGAAAAAGCTCAA